>Ga0268299_1000047_pt1:272500-461688 | contig 461688 bp, 414 predicted proteins | sample NOBtaG_FD_193484 | JGI IMG/M metagenome (GOLD analysis project Ga0268299, IMG submission 193484) | Activated sludge microbial communities from bioreactor in Nijmegen, Gelderland, Netherland - NOB reactor | ecosystem: Engineered > Bioreactor > Aerobic > Activated sludge | place...
GGGCAACCAGAGTGGCGGGGCACAGACCAGGGGGTGGCGACTGTTTACCTAAAACACAGGGCTATGCTAAGTCCAACGACGATGTATATGGCCTGACGCCTGCCCGGTGCTGGAAGGTTAAGAGGAGAAGTGCAAGCTTTGAATCGAAGCCCCAGTAAACGGCGGCCGTAACTATAACGGTCCTAAGGTAGCGAAATTCCTTGTCGGGTAAGTTCCGACCTGCACGAATGGCGTAACGACTTCCCCACTGTCTCCAGCACACACTCAGTGAAATTGAATTCCCCGTGAAGATGCGGGGTTCCTGCGGTTAGACGGAAAGACCCCGTGCACCTTTACTGTAGCTTTACACTGGCAATCGTATTTGCATGTGTAGGATAGGTGGTAGGCTTTGAAGCAGGGGCGCCAGCTCTTGTGGAGCCGCAATGTGAAATACCACCCTTATGAACATGGTTGTCTAACCGCGGACCGTCATCCGGTCCCGGGACATTGTATGGTAGGCAGTTTGACTGGGGCGGTCGCCTCCTAAATGGTAACGGAGGCGTGCGAAGGTGGGCTCAGGTTGGTCGGAAATCAACCGTCGAGTGCAATGGCATAAGCCCGCCTGACTGCGAGACTGACAAGTCGAGCAGAGTCGAAAGACGGCCATAGTGATCCGGTGGTTCTGTGTGGAAGGGCCATCGCTCAACGAATAAAAGGTACGCCGGGGATAACAGGCTGATGATTCCCAAGAGTCCATATCGACGGAATCGTTTGGCACCTCGATGTCGGCTCATCTCATCCTGGGGCTGGAGCAGGTCCCAAGGGTATGGCTGTTCGCCATTTAAAGAGGTACGTGAGCTGGGTTCAGAACGTCGCGAGACAGTTCGGTCCCTATCTGCCGTAGGCGTTGGAGAATTGAGAGGATCTGACCTTAGTACGAGAGGACCGGGTTGGACGCACCTCTGGTGGACCTGTTGTCGCGCCAGCGGCACAGCAGGGTAGCTATGTGCGGACGGGATAACCGCTGAAGGCATCTAAGCGGGAAACCCACCTCAAGATGATTTCTCCCTTGAGAGCCGTTGTAGACCACAACGTTGATAGGCCGGGTGTGGAAGTGCAGCAATGCATGTAGCTTACCGGTACTAATAGCTCGATCGAACTTCGATCGCTCTCATTAAGCAATGCTCATCATATCGCTCACGGAGCCGGATCGCGCGCTACGCGCGCTGGCTCCTCCGCGAGGGCGGCACTTGTGCCGGCGCCCCTTGGGCGCTTCGGACCCTTCGGGTCCGCTTGGCACATCGCGTGAAAACGCGGGCCGCTCGATGAGCGTAGGAGCAAGCACGGAAAGACCAGAACTTCGTATCACGCTTCCGCCGACCTGGTGATTATGGCGGGGTGGCTGCACCCGATCCCATTCCGAACTCGGCCGTGAAACGCCCCTGCGCCGATGGTACTTCGTCTTAAGACGCGGGAGAGTAGGTCGTCGCCAGGTCTGCAGAAGCGTGACGCGAAGCAAGAAATTCATCAATGCGCGATGCTCAGCATCGCCATCCCCTTCACAATGAGCTTTCAGAAGCGCCGCCCTGGCTTTCCGCCAGGGCGGCGCTTTTGTTTTTGGCTCGGCCTCTTCGGGCGCGGAGCCTACGTCGGCATCACCGCATGGCTCCCTTTACGCTCTTGCTTCGGTCCCGTTGCGGAGGGGCGGGAAGTAGTGCGACATTCCGCCATCCGCGGATCCGTGCTCGGGGAGCTCCTCATGCCGACCAATGTCGTTCTCTTCGAGCGGCTGATGTATGCGTCGCTTTGCATCGGGCTGTTGAACCTGGTCCTCGACGGTCCGCGCGTGGCATCGGCCCCCGAGATGCAGGAGGTGGGCGGCGCGCCGTTCTTCGCTGTGGTTGCGCTCGGGACGCTCGGCGTGCTGCTTCTCTTCATCTGGCTCATCGCGCGCAAAGCGAAGAACTGGGCGCGGCTTCTATTCGCCGCCCTGTTCGCGATCGGTCTCGTGCCGACCATCCAGAACATCGGCAATTTGCTCGAGGCGAACCCGCCGGTGGCGGCGCTCAGCGTGGCGCAGATCATCGTGCAGCTGGCGGCGATCTACTTCATCTTCACCGGCGATGCCCCGGCCTGGTTCGCGAAGCCGGCGAAGGCTTAGAGCGTGATCGCGGCGCGACGGTCGGAGCTTTTCCCGCGCTGCCGAGTCACGTCGCGCCTGATAGGCGGCGCCGACGCGATCATGTCCAGCTCGCTCAAAGGCCCGCAAGCGCGAGCATCCCCACCAACACCGCGAGCGACATGACGGTCGACAGGTTGATGTCGCCGGGCTCGCGCACGCGGATCTCGCGGATCACCTCGCGCACCTCGACGTCGGGGCGCGCGTCGGGATCGCGGGCACGGATCCAGTTCCAGAAGAAGCGGACGAAGCCCTGCGTGCGCCGCCAGATCTCGAACGGCGCGCGGCGCCACCCATATTTCAATCCGTAGATCGCGAAGATCAGGACGGTGATCTGCAGGAGGGTCGAGACCCAGCCGCTGATCAGGAACCAGACCAGCGACAGTACCAGCCCCGCGACGGAGATGAGACCTGAGAAAATCCAGCCGAGCGCTTCCATTGTGCGCCTCTCGAATTCGTGACCGCGCCCGTTGAAACGCGGACGCCCCGCTGCCGTATAGCGGTAGCAATCCCATCAGTCAGGTGTCGAAAATGCTGTACGCCAGGAAGAAGACCGAAATGCCTACGTCCGAGACCGCGCTCAAGGGGCGCACGGGCGCAATTCCCACTGCGTCGGAGCATTTCCTGTTCGGCCGCCCGCTCAAGGGGCCGTATCCCGCGGGGCTCGAGGTGGCCATGTTCGGGATCGGCTGCTTCTGGGGCGCCGAGCGCAAGTTCTGGCAGCTTGGCGCCGGCATCTGGGTGACGGCGGTCGGCTATGCCGGCGGCTTCACGCCCAATGCCACTTACGAGGAGGTCTGCACGGGCAACACCGGGCACAACGAGGTCGTGCTCGTCGTGTTCGATCCCAAGGTGATCCCCTACGAGGCGCTGCTCAAGACGTTCTGGGAGAGCCACAATCCGACCCAGGGGATGCGCCAGGGGAACGACGTCGGCACGCAGTACCGCTCGGGGATCTATGTGTTCTCGGATGCGCAGCGTGAGACCGCCGAGGCTTCCAGGGCGTCCTATCAGAAGCGCTTGAGCGAGGCCGGCTTCGGGGCGATCACGACCGAGATCGTGGCGGCGCCGGAGTTCTACTTCGCCGAGGACTACCATCAGCAGTATCTCGCGAAGGTTCCTCACGGCTATTGCGGGCTCGGCGGGACCGGCGTTGCGTGCGCCATGCCGACCGGTGTGGCAGCCGCGCAAGCCTCGGCCGCCGCCTCGGCGCGCGGCTGACGCCGCGCGCCGAGAGGCAAGCCGCTCGATTCCGTCCCTTGATTCAGTCGCCTAGCCCGCATCTCCAGACAGGAGCCGCGGGCTCTCTTTTTTGCGCGCCCCGGCGTGTGGGCTCAAGGCCCCGCCGCTGTGGCGTCGCAGACACATAAATTGCGTCGATTAGCCTTATCCAGCATAGGGTTACCGCGTTGCACAATTCGGCCTTTATTGTACTCTCAATGGGACGTTCAGTGGGAAGACGGGGGTAGAACAATGAGAGCAAAGCGTACCCTGGTGGTTTGCGTGGGAATGGTCGCGGCGACGATGGCGATGGCCGAGGAGTTCAAGCTACCGCCCGAAGTGACGCCCTCGATGCGCGCGGCCTGTGAAACCGACGTGCGCCGTCTCTGCATCGGAGAGAATCCTACCGTCGCCAAGGTGAAGCGCTGCGTTCTGGCGAAGTATTTCCAGCTCGGCAGGAAATGTCAGGTCGAGCTCGCGTCGGTCGGCATCGGACGCTAGAGCCTGTTCACTTCTCTTCGATGCGTGAACCGGCTCTCGTTTCTGGTTTTGAGCATGTTCTTACGCAAAACCGGTGCCCACTTTTGCTGAACATGCTCTAGCACCGCTCCCCAACACCGCTTCAGTTTCGCCGCTCGATGGCCGCATCGGGCGGCATTTTCGTTCATGAGGACGGCGCGGCGAACGTGGCGCGCGGCCGGTGCTTGGTCTTCTCCCACCGGTACGGCGACGTGACGAGCTGGAGCAGCGCCCGATAGGCGGCGAGGGAGATGAGCAGCCAATAGGCCGGCATGAGGAGCGCCCAGGCGGCGAGCCCGTGCCGCTCGCGGCCCGCGACCGCCACGCAGCCGAGCGTCACGCCCGAGACATAGCCGAGGACCAGGTTCACGAGGCCGACGATGGTGACGACGTCCGACAGCGTCGAGTGCTCCGGCGCGAGCAGCGGCCCGTAGGCGATTTCGGCCACCGCGACGACGTAGAACCACGGGTGGACCAGGGTGGACAGGATCAGCCCACCCATCAGCACCTGAAGCCCGAAGAAGCGCGTGGCGCCGAGATCGCGCGCCGTACGGGCGGGGTCGCGCATGTGCACCAGGTACGTCTGCATCCAGCCCTTGAGCCAGCGCGTGCGCTGCTTCAGCCAGATATGAAAGCTCGGTGGGGCTTCCTCCCATGTCGTCGACGAAAGCACGCGCACAGTCCAGCCCATGCGCGCGAGCCGAATGCCGAGGTCCGCGTCCTCGGTGACGTTGAAGGGGTCCCAGGCGCCCACTTCCTCCAGCACGGCGCGCGAGAAATGGTTGGACGTGCCGCCGAGCGGCACCGGCAGGCCAAGGCGCTCGAGTGTCGGGAGGAGGCAGTCGAACAGCACCGTGTACTCGATGGCGAACTGGCGGGTGAGCCAGCCCTCCCGGTCGTTCAGCACGTTGAGGCGGGCCTGGACACAACCAAGCCCTGGGTTTCCGGCGAACGCGCGGGCGGCACGGCGCAACTGGTCGGGCTCCGGCACGTCCTCGGCGTCGTAGACGACGACAAGCTGCCCCGTGGCGCGGCGGAGCGCATAGTTGAGGGCGCGGGGCTTGGTTCGCGGCGCGCCGTCCGGCACAACGACGACCTTGACGTGAGCCGGCAGGGCGGTCGCCGCGACCGCGGCGCGGGTGGTGTGATCCAAGCTTTCGAGGATCAGCATCACCTCGAGCTTGTCCGGCGGATAGTCGATGGCCGTGAGGGCCGCGAGCAGGTCGGGGATGACGTCCGCCTCGTCGTACAGCGGAACCAGCACGGTGTAAGGCGGCAGCAGCGCGCTGTCGGGAGCCGTGGTTTCGGGGGGAGCCCCGCTCGCCCGGCGTCCGAGCGTGTGCCAAAGGGCAGCGGTGCGAAGCGCCACGACGCAGAAGAACGGGAGCACCAGCACGGCGGCCAGGACAAAGATGGCCTGCTCCGGGGCGGCGACGAACGTCGTTGCGAAAGCAGGCGGCAGCAGGAGCAAGGTCCAGGTCTGCCACGGCCTCGCCGGCGCCGCGGTCGACAAGGCCGGATGGCGGCGGAGCAAATCGTTGGTGGCGTGGTCGAGGTCGGCGCGCTCGGAGGCGAGCATCGGGGCTTCCATCGGGGGATGGGCTGGCCGCATGGGCGGCTCCGCCCGCCGCGTGGCCATAAGCCATCGCGGCCCGCGCACCTCGTGCGAGCGGCCCTCGAGCTCGCGAGTCACGTTACTTGCCCCCGCAGCGAACCCCCGTGCCACGGGCTTTCGCACAGCTCGCGCACGTGACGATCTTGCCATATTGCTTTCGATGTTAAATAGGATTCTCAGCCATGCCTGCTGCACCGTCGATCCCATCATGAGACCTGCGACCGCGCCCCGCCCGTGGAGCTTCGTCGCGCGCTTTGCGGGTGCGGGCCGATGCGCCCTCGCGCTGATCGCCGCCTGCACCTTGATCTTCCTCGCCTTTGCTCCATCGTTGCGCGCCCAGGACCCCGCCGGCGATCCGCAACCCGATGCCGCCCAACCCGGTTCCGGCGAGCCACGGCGCTTCGTCATCCGCTTTCTCACCGAAGGCGAGTTCCCGCCGTTCAATTATTACGACGACGAAGGCGTGCTGTCGGGCTTCAACGTCGACCTGGCGCGTGCGATCTGCCTCGAGGCCAATGCCGCGTGCGATATCAAGGTGCGGCCGTGGGAGGAGCTTCTGCTCGCGCTCCGGCGTGGCGATGCAGATGCGGTGATTGCGGCGCACCGCGTGACGGCGGGGGCGCTGGCCGAGGTCGACTTCTCCGACCGCTATTTCTACACGCCGGGACGCTTCGCGGCGCGCAAGGGCGATGCGATCGCCAACGTGGAGCCGGACGGCCTCGATGGGGTCACCATCGGCGTCGCCAAGGGCACGGCGCACGAAGCCTTCGTCAAGGCCTTCTACCGGGATAGCCGCATCGTGCTCTACGAGACGCCGGACCTCGCGCGCGAGGCGCTGCAGCAGGGGAAGGTCGAGCTGGTGTTCGACGACGCCATCAGTATCGCGTTCTGGCTCAACGGGTCGCTTTCGCGACAGTGCTGCGAGTTCAAAGGGGACGCCTTCCTCGAGCCAAAGTACTTCGGGGACGGGCTCGCGGTGGCGCTGCCGCGCAACGACCCCCAGATCAAGACGCTGATCAACAACGCGCTGAAGCGCGTGCGACAGAGCGGCCGCTTCCAGGAGCTGGTCGAGCGCTACTTTCCGGTGCGCATTTACTAAAGCGCGATCATGATCGCGCTTTAGCTCCTTGATTGGACCGATGATTCACGCTTCGGACTGATACGGTCCGAAGCGATCGTGGTCCATGCGCCGCGGCCCTTTGGCCGCGTACCACACATCCCCACACGGTTAAGCGGCAGGGGGGGCTTTTGTCATACTCCTGAAATGCAAATCCCTTGTAAGGAGCCAAACGGGGCACTCGCTGGCAGACGCATGGGAGGCTCAGGCATGGCGACCGAGCGCATCTACCGGACACTGTTCATCTCCGATGTGCATCTCGGCACGCGGGCTTCTCAGGCCCCTATGCTTCTCGATTTCCTGAAGTACACCGAGGCGGAAACGATCTACCTGGTCGGTGACATCCTCGACTTCTGGCGCATCAAGCGCGGCGCGATCTGGCCGCAGTCCCACAACGACGTGCTGCAGAAGCTCCTACGCAAGGCGCGCAAGGGTACGCGGATCGTCTACATCCCCGGCAACCACGACGAGGGCCTGCGCGACTACGTCGGCATGCACTTCGGCGGTATCGAGATCGAGCGGCAGGCGATGCACACGACGGCCGACGGCCGCCGCTTCATCGTGCTGCACGGCGACGAGTACGACGTCGTCGTGCGCTACGCGCGCTGGCTCGCGTTCCTGGGCGACCGGGGCTATGAGCTGGCTCTGTGGTCCAACTGGCCATTGAACTTCATCCGCCGCCGCCTCGGCCTAGGCTACTGGTCGCTGTCCGCCTACCTCAAGCACCGGGTCAAGACGGCGGTGAGCTTCATCGGCGAATTCGAGAAAAACCTCGCCGAGGAGGCGCGGCGCAGCCAGGTCGACGGCATCATCTGCGGACATATCCACCACGCGGCGAACCGCGATATCGGTGGCGTGCGCTACGTCAATACGGGTGATTGGGTGGAAAGCTGCACCGCCGTCGCGGAGACCCATGATGGGCAGCTCGAGCTGATCCGCTGGCTCGACGTCGTCAACGCGCGCGAGGCGGTGCCGGTCGGCGATCCGGCGCTTCAGGCGGCGTGATGCGCATCCTGCTCGCGACCGATGCCTGGACTCCCCAGATCAACGGCGTCGTGCGCACCTACCAGCGTCTGGCCGAGGAGCTGAAGCACATCGGCTCGGACCTCGTGGTGATGGGGCCGGAGAACTTCCGCTGCGTGCCCTGCCCGAGCTATCCCGAGATCGGTCTTGCGGTGCCCGACCGGCGGCACTGCGAAGCCCTCATCGAGCGGGCTCGCCCCGACGCCATCCACATCGCGACCGAAGGGCCGGTGGGCTGGATGGCGCGCGCTTACTGCAAACAGCACCGACGGCCGTTCACCTCGAGCTTTCATACCCGTTTCGCCGACTACGTGAGCGCGCGCTGGCCCATTCCCGAGTCCTGGGTCTATGCCGTGCAGCGGCGCTTTCACAAGCGGAGCGCGGGCGTGATGGTGGCCACCGAGGGCATGGCCTCCGACCTGCGCCGGCGCGGCTTCGAGCGGCTCCTGCCCTGGACGCGCGGCGTCGATACGGCGCTGTTCCGGCCGCAGCCGGTGAGGCTCTTCGGCGCGGGGCCGGTGTTCCTCTACGCCGGACGCGTGGCCGTCGAGAAGAACATCGAGGCGTTTCTCGATCTCGAGCTTCCGGGCGTCAAGGTCGTCGTGGGCGATGGGCCGCAGCTCGCCGAGCTCAAGGCGCGCTATCCGGCCGTGACCTTCACGGGCGTGCGCGAGGGGGGCGACCTCGCACGGTGCTATGCCTCGGCCGACGTGTTCGTGTTTCCGAGCCTCACCGACACCTTCGGCATGGTGATGCTCGAGGCCATGGCGTGCGGCGTGCCGGTGGCGGCGTTTCCCGTCATCGGGCCCAAGGATCTCGTCGTGCCCGGCGTGTCGGGTGTGCTCGGCGACGATCTCGGGGGGGCGGCGCTCGGGGCGATGGCGCTCGACCGCGCGCGCGTGCGCGAGGCGTCGCTCGCCTTCACGTGGCAGGCCGCGGCCAAGATGTTCCTCGCCAACATCGAAGGTGCGCTCGCGCAGGTGCGCCTCAGGGAAGAGGCAACCGCCCGGTTGATCCGCATGGGGCGTGCCAGCGCCGTCTGAATGCCGATCGACCGCAAATTTGGCGATGGACCGCGTGCGCACCAACCGCGCGCGGAATTTGCGCTGGCCTGACAAAGCTATTCGGTTATGCTCTCCGCCGTCGGGAGACGTGCCAAAGGCGCTTGGCCAACGATCCCGCCGAGTTCAGGAACATTTCGTCGACCGGATGGACGGGGTCGGGCTTTCGATGCCATTTCGATCGAGGATCAGCCTTTGGCTCCTTGCGACGGCGCTGTGCGCGCCGTGGGGTGGAGAGGCGCTTGCCAAGTGCCGCATGAAAAGCCCGGACCTGACCATCAGCGGTATCACGCTCACGGACAGCGAGAGCGCGGTCAAGGTGGTCGGCGCCAGCCCGAAGCTCGAGGACAGCGAAGACGACCTGCCGCATGCCCGCTTCGTCTCGACGAACGGGTCGGAGGAGCTGGTGCTCTATGCCCATTACGGCGCCGTCGACGACGAATACGCGGAAGCCGAGGTGCGCGTCGCGGGAGCGGAGGCGCTTGCGCTCAAGGACTTGCCGCTCGAAAGCTTCAAGACCGGCCGGGGGGTCGAACTCGGCATGAGCGTCGATCAGGTGCAGGCCCTGTTCGGGACATGCGTCAAGACACGGCAGAAGACCGGCCCGGACCTGTTCATCGAGTACGAGATCGAAAACGCCGACCGGGACGGTGAGCTCAAGGCTTTCGGCTACCCGGTCTACTACGCCGAGTACGAGTTCAAGTCGCGCAAGCTCGTGCGCTATCGATTCGGTTTCGCGTATCCCTAGAGGACACGCCGGCTGCGCTCAGCGCGGCCGGCGCGGGCCGCCGCCGGGACCGCCGCCGCCGCCCGGAGGCGGGCCGGAGCGGGCATCCTTGTGACGGAAATTGATGCGCCCCTTGGTCAGGTCATAGGGCGTCATCTCGACGGTGACTTTGTCGCCGGCAAGAATTCGGATGCGGTTCTTCTTCATGCGTCCGGAGGTGTAGGCGATCACTTCGTGGCCGTTGTCGAGCTTCACGCGGCAGCGGGCGTCGGGAAGCACCTCTTCCACCACGCCTTCGAACTCGAGCATCTCTTCCTTCGCCATTCACTCTCCCTCTGGCGCGCGTTCGGCTACAATCGAATCGCGACCCGTGCTTCAGGCCTTCGTTGAAACCTATGGTTCAGCCTCGGCGCAATGTCGCGCGTCATGCCCTCAAAAAGCAACGGGGAGCAGACCTCTCCGCTCCCCGGCGCCACCTCAATTTTCGCGTGTCTCAGAGCGGACGCAAGTTCACGGCAGCGATCTTGCCGTTGCGCCCGCGCTCAGTCTCGTAAGCAATCTTCTGTCCCTCGCGAAGGGTCTGCAGACCGGCGCGCTCGACGGCCGAAATGTGCACGAATACATCAGCGCCACCTTCCTCGGGCTGAATGAATCCGTATCCCTTCTGACCGTTGAACCACTTTACGGTGCCGTTCGACATTCTAGTGCCTCCAAAGCAGATGGTATTCTCCGGACCCGATGACCGGAGATGTCATCAAATCGCGCGATGGAGACTTCCAGTTTCAGCGAGGCCCGCTGTCGCAGAGTGAACCAAGGCGTGTTCGATGGCCCTATATGAACCGGCTTTCTTGCAAAGGCAAGATGTTGCAGGGGGCGCCAAGACTATGAGGTCCTGAGCACTCGCCCTCCGCAAAATTGAACAGACCCAGTAAATTTTATAACTCTTGGAGCAAGTCTATCGACTTGGCGAAACTAGCTCCACTCTTGCTGTGACTGTCACATGGTTGTCGAACTAGAGCCGACTGTCACTTGCCGGCGGGTCTAGGCAACTCGTGTAAACTTCTATGGTATCAGTAGTTTCTCGTAGTTTTCGGGCAGCAGGCAGGGCCGCCAGCGCTTCGGCCCCCGCTTCTCTTGCCTGGATGTTGCAATCGGCGAGGCCCGCCCGTATAAGTCCGCGCTGAGCCGCCCGGCGGGGCATGCCGTGGCGGCTTTCATGCTTTTGACTGATCGCGGCTTCCGCAAAAAAAAGCAGCCCATCGACCGCCGCCTCGCGGCGCGGCACAGGGTCTGCCCGCCTCCTTCCGAGGCCGGGCACGCGGGCCGTTTCGAACCTCGAGGAGAGCAAAATGCCCAAGATGAAGACCAAGAGCGGCGCCAAAAAGCGCTTCAAGATGACGGGTACGGGCAAGGTCAAGGCCGCGGCCCAGGGCAAGCGACACGGCATGATCAAGCGTCACGCGAAGTTCATTCGCGATGCGCGGGGCACCATGGTGCTCAACGACAGCGACGCCAAGATCGTCAAGAAATACATGCCCTACGCGCGCTGAGCTCGTTCTTTCGAGCCGGCACACAGCCAACCACCCGTCATAAGGAAGCATCCCCATGGCTCGCGTCAAACGCGGTGTCACCGCACACGCCAAGCACAAGAAAGTTCTGAAGGCCGCCAAAGGCTATTACGGCCGCCGCAAGAGCACCATCCGCGTCGCCAAGCAGGCCGTCGAAAAGGCGCTGCAGTACGGCTATCGCGACAGGAAGCGCAAGAAGCGCACGTTCCGCGCGCTCTGGATCCAGCGCATCAACGCCGCCACGCGCGAGCACGGGCTCACCTACGGCCGATTTATTCACGGGCTCGCGAAGGCCGGAATCGACATCGACCGCAAGGTGTTGGCGGACCTCGCCGTGCACGATGCGGCGGCGTTCAAGGCCCTCGTCGAGCAGGCGGCCGCCGCAGCCAAGGCCGCGGCCTAAAAGGGCCGCGATCCGCATCTTCCCAAGCCAATGAGCTGTGGCCGAATATCTATTCGGCCGCAGATGAAAGCGCAGGGACGCGCCATGTCTGGCACATCGGAACTGGAAACGCTCAAGGACGAGCTGCTGGCGGAGATCGCCGCGGCGACAGATCTTTCCGCGATCGAGGCCGTGCGCGTCGCGGCGCTCGGCAAGAAGGGACGCATTGCGGAGCAGATGGCGAAGCTCGGCAAGCTGCCGCCGGAGGATCGGCGCGCGTTCGGCGCGGAGACCAATGCGGTGAAGGAAGCCGTGACGCTCTCGCTCGAGGCGCGTCGCGCGGAGCTCGAGGGGGAGGCGCTCGAAGCGCGCCTCGCGAGCGAGCGGGCGGACGTCACGCTGCCGGTGCGGCCGGGACCGGAGGCGTTGGGACGCATTCACCCCGTGAGCCAGGTGCTCGACGAGTGCATCGAGATCTTCGCCGACCTCGGCTTCGATGTGGCCGAGGGGCCGGACATCGAGACCGACGAGATGAATTTCGGCAAGCTCAACATCCCGGCCGAGCATCCGGCGCGCCAGGAGCACGACACCTTCTATTTCCCGCCGAAGCCGGACGGCTCGCGGCTGCTTCTGCGCACGCACACGAGCCCGGTGCAGATCCGCACCATGCAGGGCCGCAAGCCTCCGATCCGCATCATCGCGCCGGGGCGGGTCTATCGCTCGGACAGCGACCAGACGCACACGCCGATGTTCCACCAGATCGAGGGGCTCGTCATCGACGAGACGACCCACATGGGCCACCTGAAGTGGGTGCTCGAGGAGTTCTGCAAGGCGTTCTTCGAGGTGTCCGACGTCAAAATGCGCTTTCGCGCGTCGCACTTTCCCTTCACGGAGCCCTCGATGGAGGTCGACATCGGCGCGGAGGCGATCGGGAAGCCCGGGCAGTGGCTCGAAATTCTTGGCTGCGGGATGGTGCATCCGAACGTGCTCAGGAATTGTGGGCTCGACCCCGAGGTCTACCAGGGCTTCGCCTTCGGCATGGGCCTCGATCGGCTGACGATGTTGAAGTACGGCGTGCCGGACCTGCGCGCCTTCTTCAGCGCGGATCTCAGGTGGCTCCGCCACTACGGCTTCTCGGTGCTCGACGTGCCGACGCTCGCCGGCGGGCTATCGGGCTGAGGAGCGAGAGATGAAGTTCACGCTGTCCTGGCTCAAGGATCATCTCAAGACGAAGGCCACGGTCGAGGAGATCTCGACCAAGCTGTCGGCCATCGGTCTCGAGGTGGAGAGCGTCGAGGACCCGGCTTCGAGGCTCGGCGCGTTTCGCGTGGCGCGCATCGTCGAAGCCAAGCGCCATCCCAATGCCGACAAGCTGCAGGTGGTGCAGGTCGAGGTCGAGCGCGGCAAGCCTCTGCTCGAGGTGGTGTGCGGGGCGCCGAACGCGCGCGCCGGTCTCGTCGGCGTGTTCGCGCCGCTCGGCACGTATATCCCGGGGTCCGGCATCACGCTCGAGAAAAAGCCGGTACGCGGCGTGGTCTCGAACGGCATGATGTGCTCGGCGGCCGAGCTCGAGCTTTCCGATGACAGCCAGGGCATTATCGAGCTGGCTTCCGAGATGGCCGAGCAGGTGGGCCAACGCTACATCGACGCGGCGGGGCTCAACGATCCCGTGTTCGAGGTCAAGCTCACGCCGAACCGGCCGGACTGCACCGGCGTGCGCGGCATCGCGCGCGATCTCGCGGCGGCGGGCCTTGGTACGCTCAAGCCCGAGAAGGCCATCGCCGGCGTCGAGGGCAGCTTCGACAACCCGATCGCGATCAAGCTCGAGTTCGCCCCCGGCACGGAGGACGCCTGTCCCGTGTTCGCGGGCCGCCTGATCAAGAGCGTCGCCAACGGGCCATCGCCCGAATGGCTGCAGGCGAGGCTCAAGGCGGTCGGGATGCGGCCGATCAATGCGCTGGTCGACGTCACGAACTACATCAGCAACGATCGCGGCCGGCCGCTGCATGTCTACGACGCGGACAAGCTCAAGGGTGCGGTTCGCGCGCGGCTCGGCAAGGCGGGCGAGACATTCCTCGGGCTCGACGGGCGCGAGCACGCCGTCGACGAGACCATGTGCGTGATCGCTGACGACAGCGGACCCCTGGGGCTCGGCGGCGTCATCGGCGGCGAGGCGTCGGGCTCGACGGATGCGACCAAGAACGTTCTCATCGAGAGCGCCTATTTCGATCCCCTGCGAACGGCGGCGACCGGGCGCAAGACGGGGCTCGTCACGGATGCGCGCTATCGCTTCGAGCGTGGCGTCGACCCGGAGAGCGTCATGCCGGGGCTCGATATCGCGACGCAGATGATCCTCAAGATCTGCGGCGGCAAGCCGTCGAAGGCGACGGTCGCCGGCCGCGCGCCGGACACGCGCCAGGCCATCGTGTTCGATCTCGGGCGCGTCGCCAAGCTTTCGGGGCTCGTGCTGCCGGCGGGCGAGATCAAGACCATCCTGGAGGCGCTGGGGTGCGTCCTGGTTGGCGACGGCGATACGGTCGAGGTCACGCCGCCGTCCTGGCGGCCCGACATCCACGGCTCGGCCGACCTCGTGGAAGAAGTGGTCAGGATCGCGGGCATCGACCGCATTCCGGCGACGGCGCTCTCGCGCACGAGCGGCGTCTCGCGGCCCGTTCTCACCGACACGCAGAAGCGGGCCCGCAAAGCGCGGCATCTGCTTGCGGCGCGGGGACTTGTCGAGGCCGTGACGTGGTCGTTCCTGCCCAGAGCGCAGGCCGATGCGTTCGCCGTCGGCGCATCTGTCGTGGAGCTTCAGAACCCGATTTCGGTCGACCTCGCCGCCATGCGGCCGAGTCTGCTGCCGGGATTGATCACGGCCATCGCGCGCAATCGCAATCGCGGCTTCCCGGACGTGGCCATGTTCGAGCTTGGCCAAGCCTATCGCGGCGACCGTCCGGAGGACCAGTATCTCTCGGCCGCGGCCGTGCGCGCAGGCACGGCGCGTCCGTCAGGCAGCGGGCGGAACTGGGACGGCCGGTTGGACGAGGTGTCGCTGTTCGATGCAAAGTCCGACGCGGTCGCGGCGCTGGCCGCGCTGGGCGTCGATGCCGCGAAGGCGCAGGTCACGCGCGATGCGCCGCCCTGGTATCATCCGGGGCGCTCGGGCACGTTGAGGCTCGGACCCAAGACCGTGCTCGCGTATTTCGGCGAGATCAACCCGCGCACGCTCGCGGCGCTCGACGTGGCGGGACCGGTGGTCGCCTGCGAGGTGTTCCTCGAGGCGCTGCCGCCGGAAAAGCGCAAGGGCCGCGCCAAGGCGCCGTTCGCGCAGTCGGATCTGCTGCCGGTGAGGCGCGACTTCGCCTTTGTGCTCGACCAGGCCGTCAACGCCGGTGACGTGGTCAAGGCCGCGCTGGGCGCGGACAAGGCATTGATCGCCGCTGTCTCCGTGTTCGACGTGTTCGAGGGGGGCGCGCTCGCGGCCGAGGGCAAGAAGTCGGTCGCGATCGAGGTCACGCTGCAGCCTGCCTCCGAGACCTTGACCGACAAGGACATCGAGGCGATCTCGCAGAAGGTCATCGCGGAGGTGAAAAAGTCGACCGGCGGCGAGATCAGGGGTTAGAGCGGGTTCGATGGACTCGGGTTTCCTTTTTCACTCCATGACCGGGCTTGACGCTTGCGAGGATTGCGCCCGGTGCAGTGCGAAAACCGATATGGTATCGCCCTACCTAGGGGATTGCTGGTAAGAGACGCGCATTCGTATAGCGGGAGAGATACGAGATGGACGTCACAACGGACACCGCGGCACCATTGATTATGCCGAAGTCGGACCTGCCCGACATCATCGTGGTCGGAGGCGGCGCGGGCGGCTTGGAGCTGGCGACGCGGCTCGGCGACAAGCTCGGCAGGGACACCTGGTTCCGGCGTCGCCGGGCGGCCATCACGCTCGTCGACCGCGCGCGCACGCACATCTGGAAACCGCTCCTGCACGAGATCGCAGCCGGCAGCATGGAAGCGGATCGTCACGAGGTCGAGTACCAGGCGCATGCCCACTGGCACGGCGTCAAGTACCGCTACGGCGAGATGATCGGCCTCGATCGGGCGAAGAAGCTCGTGCACCTCGCGCGCACGGTCGACGAGGACGGGCGCGAGGTCACGCCGGACCGCTGGCTGCCCTACGACACGCTCGTCATCGCCATCGGCAGCGTGTCGAACGACTTCGGCGTGCCGGGCGTCAAGGACCATGCGCTGATGCTCGATACGCCCGAGCAGGCCGAGCGTTTCAACCGCCGTCTCATCAATGCGTGCGTGCGGGCCAATACGCAACCTGGACCGATCCGGCCCGATCAGCTTCATGTGACCATCATCGGCGCCGGCGCGACGGGCACGGAGCTCTCCGCCGAGCTGCACGGCACCGCGCGCGGCGTGGTGGCCTTCGGCCTCGATAAGATCGATCCCGAGAAGGACATCAAGATCACGCTGATCGAGGCGGCGGATCGCATCCTGCCGGCCTTGCCGCCGCGCATCTCGGATGCGACGACCGACATCCTGAAGAAGCTCAACGTCGACATCCGCACCGGTGCGCGCGTCGTCGAGGTGACGGCGGGCGGAGTGAAGCTCGCGGGCGGCGATTTCATCGGTTCGGAGCTCGTGGTGTGGGCGGCGGGAGTCAAAGGGCCGGACGTGCTCGCGCACCTCGACGGGCTCGAGGTCAGCCGCTCCAACCAGCTCGTGGTCAAGCCGACACTCGAGACCACCGCCGATCCCGACATCTTCGCGCTCGGCGACTGCGCCTATCTGGTGCCGCCCGGCGAGACGCAGCCCATCGCGCCGCGTGCGCAGGCCGCGCACCAGGAAGCCTCGCACCTCGTCCGCCAGATCGAGGCGCGGCTCGCGGGTCAGCCGCTGAAGCCGTTCCACTATCGCGACTTCGGCTCGCTGGTGTCGCTCGGCCACTATTCAACGGTCGGCAGCCTGATGGGCTTTGTCACCGGCCGAAAGATGATCATCGAGGGCTTCGTCGCCAAGGTGATGTACCGCTCGCTCTACAAGATGCACGAGACGGCGTTGCACGGGTACTGGAAGGTGGCCCTCGACACGGTTTCGCGGCTCTTGACGCGGCGGACGGAGCCGCACGTCAAGCTGCACTGAGCTGGTTAGCAACTTTAAGGCCAAGGCTTAGATGCGGCGTGCCTGAAGGCAAGTCCCTCACCTGCCCTATCGGGCATCCTCTCCCGTTCCGGGAGAGGAAAAGGGATGTGCGGTCGGTGCCCCTTCCTTCTCCCGGGACGGGAGAAGGTGCCCCGAAAGGGGCGGATGAGGGACTTTGCAAGCGTCCGGGCCCTTAGCCGGCGATGCATCGAATTTTAGGGAACGGCTCAACTCAGGATTGATGCGGGTTTGCTACGGTTGTTGCTTCGCGGGGTCCAATGGGACCGGAGGCAGCGCGCATGTGCGAGCTCAGTGTCATTCTCACCTTCGTCATGGCGCACGTCGTGGCCTGGGCGGTGCTCGGGGCCAACTGGCGCGGGGCCGCGCGGGCGCCGTTCGCCGTGATGCTGCCGGCGGTGGCGATGGTGCTGCTCAACGCCGTGCTCACCGACTCCTATGGCGCGCTCGGCTGGCAGCTTCTCACGCTGATCAGCTGGGAGATTGGATACTTCTTCCTGTACGTCTGTCTCAGGATGGTGATCCCGGCCGCCCCGCAGGTTCAGGCCTTGCCGCGCAAATAGCCGATGCGGCCTTCGCTGACTTCGCGCAGGCGCTCCAGGTGATCCAACATCTCCCGCGGGTGAAGCGGAAAGCCGGTCATGCGCACGTGATCGTCGTCGAGGGCCGTGAGAGGCGGCATGACCTCCTCGGCTGACTTGTGCAGCATGGCGATGGTGGCGATGCAGGCTCGGCTCATGTTGCGCGGAACCTTGGGCACGACCGCCGACAGAAGATCCTTGGCGCCCTCGGAGAAGTAGCTCGACAAGCGGCCAAATACGGCCACGAGCTTGACGAGGAAGGTCTCCTCGAAGCGGTAGCCGCGCTTCTCCATCCATTCGAAGAACTTGGTCATGATCATGTCCTGGCGACGCAGCGACGGCGTCACCCGGTAATCCTGCCATTCGGCGACGAGGTCGAAGCGCGGGTCGAGGTCGATGTCGCCCGGCGCGAACGTTTCCTTGGCGCGCACGCCGATCGCCTTCAGGAAGGCCTTGTTGTGCTTGACGTCGAGGCGCGTCTTGTAGGCGGGAAGCTGGACCTCGCCGTTGCTCGCGTCGGCGTAGGCCTGCTGCACCAGCTTGGCGCAGAAGAGCGTGCGCCGGCCCTTCAGCCGCATGGTGAAGTCGTAGGGGATGTGCGGGGCGGTGCCGTTCGTCGAGGCGAGAACGCGCTTGTAGGCCAGCTCGGCGGCCCGGGCGGCGAGCGCGGCGTCCCTGCACCGGTAGAGCACGGCACGGCCGAGGTCGTGAAAGAGCACGTGATCGAGGGTGTTGATGACGGAACCGTCCTCGATCAGCGCCTCGACCATCCAGTGCTTGCCGTTCGGGTCGACATAGATGATGGCGATGTGGCTGAACTGGGTGTCCACATCGCCGATGCGGGCGATGGCGGCGCTGTTGTGGGCGCTGCCGCGCATGACCAGCACGTCGCCCGAGCGGAAGGGAATGTTCTGGCCGCTGTCGAAGGCCGGGTTGACGAGCGTGTTCCATGCCGTGCCGCTGAAGGCGCGCTTGGATTTCTCACGCGGCTCGAGACGCGCGTTGCCGCCCGCGATCTCGCCCAGCATGTCGGTGGCGTAGCGGGTGATGCGGAACACATCGCGCAGCGCGCCCTGGGCGGCGCGGTCGAAAATTCCTTGCTGATCCCAGCTCGCGATACGGTCGCGCAGGCGCATGCGGGCGGCAAACAGCCCGGTCATGAGGCGCGGCGCGGCGGCGGCGACCTCGCGGCGGTCGGCATCGCTGAGATCGGCATCGAAGACAAGGCGGTAGACGGCGCGCAGGGCGGCCTCGAGCTCGTGGGCGGAGACGAACGCCCGGTCGGCCACGGCGCCGACCTCGGCCAGGCGCTGCTCGAGCCCACTCACGACGGATCGCTGCACGGTATCCAACTCCCCAAGGTGGCCTCCCGGGCCGGGTCCGGGTGCGTGCCCCAACGGCATACTACCCGTTTCCGTCGTGCTTTCTACGACGGCCCCTCGGTGCCAGAGACTCCTGAAAAGCGCGCTCAAGACGCGGTGCTCCTCGCCGGGGGCCAGTACGGTCGCCGGCGCGGAGCTTGGTCAACGGAAGGCGGGAAGTAAAGCCGAGACGGTAGAGGTGCTTAACTGCCGCGAAGGGCCGCCAGAAGCTCCGGGGTGGGGTAGGAATCGGCCGGCATCTTGAACTTCAGCTGCATGGCCTTGACCGCCTGGCGGCTCTTCAAGCCGATCAGCCCGTCGATCTCGCCCACGTCGAAGCCGCGGGCGGCGAGCTGACGCTGTAACTCCTTGGCCTCCTCGATGCTTAGCACCGGGATGCCCTCACGGCCGCGGCGCATGGCGGGTGCCCCGTCAATGCGGTTGGCGAGGTAGGCGGCGGTGGTCGCGTAGTTCAGCGACTGGTTCCACTGCAGGTACACCTCGAAGTTGGGGAAGGCCAGGAAGGCCGGGCCGAAACGGCCCATGGGCAGGAGCAGCGACGCCGGCATGGAGTCGGTCTCGAGGGCGGAGCCGTCGGCATGGGTCACGCCCCAGGCCGCCCACTGCGAGCGGGGGTGCTTGATGGTGAGATCAGATTGATCCCACGGCAGCCCCTCGGGGACGCGCACCTCCTCGATCCAGGGTTCGTTGGGGCGCCAGCCGAGGTGCGACATGTAGTTGGCCGTGGTGCCGATGATGTCGGTGGCGCTGGAGAAGAGATTGGGCCGCCCGTCGCCGTCATAGTCGATGGCGTGCTCAAGATAGCGCGTGGGAAGAAACTGCGTCTGCCCGATCTCGCCCGCCCAGGAGCCGATCATGGTGTCCGGGGTCATGTCGCCGCGGTCGATGATCTCGAGCGCGGCCTTGAGCTCGTCGCGGAACATCGGACCACGGCGGCAATCATAAGCGAGCGTCACCAGCGAGCGCATGATCGGCAGCTTGCCCATGCCGGCGCCGAAATCGCTCTCGAGCGCCCAGAAGCCGGTGATCACGGCCGGGTGCACGCCGTACTGCTTGACGGCGCGGTCGAACGCCTCGCGGTTCTTCTCGATCTGCGCGCGGCCGGAGGTGACGCGGTTCGGGGTCGCGAGCTTGGCGGAGAAATCGAGGAAGCTCTGAGCGAAGAAGCCTTGTCGGCGGTCGCGCGAGATGACGCCCTGGTCAGGCGTCATGCCGTCGAGCGCGAGCGAGATGGTGCGCTGGCTGATGCCTTGAGCGGCGGCCTCGCTGCGGAAGTCACGCATCCAGGAGTCGAAGCTCCAGCTGGTCTTGCAGTTGCGCGGCGCGGGCGGCGGGGGAAGGCCCTTTGTCGAGACGCGGCTCGTTGCGCCCTGGGGCGCCGCGGGCGTCTGGACGGCCGCGGGCGTCGCGGCTTGCGGGGGTTCGGCGGTCGTTTCCGGCGGTGGCGCGGCGGCGGCGGCCTCTGGCTGGGCCGCGCCAGCGGGTACTGCGCCGGGCTCCAGGGGTGCCGCGGCGGGCGGCGCCTTCTTCTTCTTGACCTTCGGGGAGTCCTGGACGGGACCGAAATCGATGCCACCCGCTTCGACGGGGGCCTCCGGCGCGACAAGCGCGAGGGCGAGCAGGGCGGCTCCGGCAGCAAGGCGTGGGGCAAATCGCATCTATGTCCATCCGATCCCGATTTTGGCGCCACTCATGCCGAGCCATATGGCGCCGTCAAGACTGCGCGCAGCCGCCGGTTGCCGCTTTTTCCGTGCCTTATCGATTGCTGCGGGTGTATTCCCATAGGAATTAGAACATTTCTAGACTAATGCACGGGCGTCGGCTCCGCGTCGAGGCCAAGGGCCGCTCCACGGCGGGCGGTACGCCCTTTTGCCCCATCGTTCGAGGTGATAAGCACGCGCGCATGATCGACATCTCCCTCATCCGCAACTTCTCCATCATCGCGCATATCGACCACGGCAAGTCCACGCTGTCGGACCGGCTGATCCAGATCTGCGGCAACGTCTCGAACCGCGAGATGAAGGAGCAGATCCTCGATTCCATGGACATCGAGCGCGAGCGCGGAATCACCATCAAGGCGCAGACGGTGCGCCTCGACTACAAGCACGCGGACGGCAACACCTATCAGCTCAACCTGATGGACACGCCAGGGCACGTGGACTTCGCCTACGAGGTGTCGCGGAGCCTGGCTGCCTGCGAGGGGGCGATCCTGGTCGTCGACGCGAGCCAGGGCGTGGAAGCGCAGACGCTGGCCAACGTCTACCAGGCGCTCGACAACAACCTCGAGATCCTTCCTGTCCTCAACAAGGTGGACCTGCCGTCGGCCGACGAGGACCGGGTCAAGAAGCAGATCGAGGATGTGATCGGGCTCGACGCCTCGGATGCCATCGGCGTCTCGGCGAAGACCGGCCTCAACGTGGAGGCGGTGCTGGCGGCGATCGTCGAGCGGCTGCCGCCGCCCAAGGGCGACGCGTCGAAGCCCTTGAAGGCGATGCTCGTCGATAGCTGGTACGACGCCTACCTCGGGGTTGTGGTGCTGGTGCGCGTCATCGACGGCGTGCTCAAGCGCGGCCAGAAGGTGATGATGATGGCCACCGACGGCCACTATCAGGTGGAGCGCGTTGGCATCTTCCGCCCGAAGCAGGAAATGCTCTCCGAGCTCGGGCCGGGCGAGGTCGGCTTCTTCACGGCCGCCATCAAGGAGGTGGCGGACACGCGCGTCGGCGATACGGTGACCGACGAAAAGAACCCGACGCCCGAGCCGCTGCCGGGCTTCAAGCCGGCACAGCCGGTGGTGTTCTGCGGGCTTTTTCCGGTCGATGCGGCCGATTTCGAGGATCTGCGCGACGCCATGGCGCGCCTCAGGCTCAACGACGCGAGCTTCTCGTTCGAGACGGAAACCTCGGCGGCGCTGGGCTTCGGCTTCCGCTGCGGCTTTCTCGGGCTTTTGCACCTCGAGATCATCACCGAGCGGCTCGAGCGCGAGTTCAACCTCGACCTCATCACCACGGCGCCGTCGGTCATCTACCACCTGCACATGACCGATGGCTCGACGATCGAGCTGCACAATCCGGCCGACATGCCGGATACCGTGCGCATCGATCACATCGAGGAGCCGTGGATCGAGGCCACGATCCTGGTTCCGGACGACTATCTCGGCGCGGTGTTGAAGCTCTGCCAGGATCGGCGTGGGCGGCAGAAGCAGCTCACCTACGTCGGGTCGCGCGCCATGCTCGTCTATGAGCTGCCGCTCAACGAGGTCGTGTTCGATTTCTACGACCGGCTGAAATCCGTCTCACGCGGGTACGCGTCGTTCGACTATCATATCAGGGGGTACGAAGAGAACGATCTCGTCAAGCTGTCGATCCTGGTCAACGACGAGCCGGTCGATGCGCTGTCGATGATCGTACACCGAACGCGCGCGGAGAACCGCGGCCGCGCCATGTGCGAGAAGCTCAAGGAGCTGATCCGCCCGCACCTCTTCAAGATTCCGATCCAGGCGGCCATCGGAGGCAAGGTCATTGCGCGCGAGACAATCAGTGCCCTGAGGAAAGACGTGATCGCCAAGTGCTACGGCGGCGACATCACGCGCAAGCGCAAGCTCCTCGACAAGCAGAAGGCCGGCAAAAAGAAAATGCGCGAGTTCGGCCGCGTCGAGATCCCGCAAGAAGCCTTCATCGCCGCGCTCAAGATGGACGAGAACTAGCAGTTCCGGGTAGGCTTCCGCCGGCTATCGGTGCATGGCGGTTATCGATGAGCCTCAGGTTTGCCGGATCGGGGGATCCAATGGCGAAGGACGAGGACATTGCCGTATTCCGCCTCGCTGTCCGTTACTGGAGCGAGGAGAATTTCGAGGGCGTCTTTTCGCTGCTGGCCGACGACATCGTCCACAGCGTGAACGTCGACGCGCTCGAAATCCCGTGGGCGTCGAGCGCCGCCGGCAAGCCCGACGTGGTTGCGAGGCTCGGGCTGATAGCCCAGACCTTCACCATCAACGCGTTCATTCTAGAAAACGTCGTCTGCGAGGGTGATGAAATTCGCGCGACCGTGCTCGGCTATCACAAACATAAGAAGACCGGGGAGCGCTTGGATCTGCGCGTACGGTTTCGCGTGCGTGTGAGGGATGGAAAGCTGGCCCGGATCGATGAGTTTCTTGACGCGGCCTACATCGAGGCGTTCGAGCGGTTCGTGCGCTATGTCGAGGAGGCCGCCCAGGCTGCGGGTGCCGCTTCTGCTTGACGCCGAGCGGGATTTGGCGTTTCGCGATCACGGCACGCGCGCGAGGGATTGACCGGTTTCGAGTGTAAGCCGTCAGGCGGTCATCACGGCCCTTTCCATGTGCGTGGTCCGTATACGGTTCTATTGGCTATGCGCCGCTTTTTTGAGCGCGAGGGTCGGGCAGCGGCGTAAAGCGCACGCGCGACGAGAAAACCACATCCGCCGCATTGCGTCGCGGCGCATGTTGGTGTTTGAACAAGCCTCGCTGCCATTCGCAGGATCAACATCGGGGATCTTCTGGCATGGACTCATCACTACGAGACGACGATGCACCGTTCCTCGAAAGTGTGCTCGGGCGAATGAACGGCTTTCTCTACCGGTGCAGGGCCGACAAAGAGTTCACGATGCTCGCGTTGACGAGCGGATTCGAACGCTGTTTCGGCTTCGATCCTTCGGAAATCATCGGCAACAGGGTCCGGTCGTTCGCGTCGCTCATTCATCCCGACGATTCCGACGCCGTCGACAAGGCCGTCGTCATCGGCCTCCAGCGCCGTGCAAACTGGAACATCAACTATCGTCTGCTGCACGCATCCGGGTACTATGTCTGGGTGCACGAGGATGGCGGCGGAGTCTGGGACGAGAGCGATACGATCGCCTATCTCGAAGGCGCGGTGTTCGACATGCACCAGCTCTATGCCAGCCTGCAGTCGCAGTTCAACGCCGCCTGAGCGTCGCAGTATCGCGCAAAAAATCGCCCCCGGACTTAGCCGGGGGCGTGCCGTCAATTGCGGATAGTGACGTACTCACCAACGCCGGTCGCCGTCGCGACGGTCATCCCGGCGGTCGTCTCTGCGATCATCCCTGCGGTCGTCTCGCCGATCGTCGCGGCGATCCATGCGGCGCTCCCAGCGGTCGGCGGGCGGACGCATGCCCGACGGCGCCTGGTAGCCCGAGCGCCACCAGCCAGGATTGCGCTTGCCGCGGGGCGGGGCCTGCCAGCCGGGGCGCGGGCGGACCTTGAACGAGACCCAGCGGGAGCGATCGTTGTACCAGGGGCGCCCGCGATAGTAGCGGTCCCAGTAGTCGGCGGCGACGAAGCGCACGACCGGCACACGGAAGACGCCGGGGTCGACGTCGAGCAGCGGCACATAGGCGCCGCGCTGCTCGAAGGCGAGGTACTCGCTGTAAACCCAGCCGCGGTTTCCGGCCCAGATCACGTCGCACCAGGATTCGTCATCGAGGCAGCCGGCGATCTCCACCGGGTCGCCTTCGGGGATCACCCCGACGCTTGGGAAGTCGATGTCGGGGCCGGTCCGCACGTTGACGTTGGCGGTCGAATAGCCCGGCGAGGCGTGGGCCGCGGCGGCGCCCATCAGGCTCAGGCCGAGCAGGGCTCCTAGTAGTCGTACTGTTCTCATGGTCACTCCCGTGTTGGTCGCTTGGCAAGCGTGGCGCCATTGCAGCGACACTCATGCCCCGCTCGATGATTTCCGAAGGGCGTTCACCTCACGGCACTCTCGCGGAACTAAAGGAACGAAGAGGGCTTCCAGTTCCGTCTCTTGACCAATGTCGCAGGCGGCCGTAAACGTCCGCCATGCGCACATAGCGACATCTCCGACCGAAGACGCGCCCGCCGCATGCAATTGCGCATGCGCGGTCGTGCGTCCAAGGAGGAGATTGTCCATGACAACACGCGCCTTTCTTCCCATTCGTGTTTTTGCTTCGCCGGCCGTGTCCGACAGGATCGGGCGCGGGACCGACGACGCGGCCGTGCTCGCGCTCAAGGCTGTCCTTCGGAGCCACCGGCAACTGGAGGTGGCGCACCAACAGGTCGTGTTCCGCGGCCATGTGCTGGCGTTCTCGTCGCAGGGCGAGCTGGTGGTCGAGCTGGACGTCGGGGATGCGAAGCTTGCCGGGCGTGTCGTGCTCGAGGAGGAGCTCCGGCGCGAGACGCGTCGCGTGCGGGGCATCGCCGACGCCCACCGGCGCGGGTCGAACACGCGGCGGTGACACCCCTCGAAATGCCTGCGACCCCGCTCATTGGCGGGGCCGCAGGAAATTCTCGGCGATGCGAGGGCTCTATTCGAAGCGGCGCCTGAGCCGCTGGACCTGCGGCAGATCGAAGACATCGAAATAGCCGCCGGTGCCGGGGGCCCAATCCTCGGCGAATTTGTAGCCACCGTCGCACCACGGATTGCCATAGTAGCCCATTGGGCCGTTGACCGGCGTGCAGTCGCGGTCGACGAACTGGTCGCGCTCGACCGGCTTTTTTCTGCCGGCGTCCGCGTCGAGCGGAGCGGCGACGAGGGCCAGCGTGCCGAGGGCTGTGATGGCGGCGATGCGCGTCGTCATGATGAAGCTCCTTGCCGGCAGGTGCTTGGGCCGCACACGAGGCGAATCGCGCGTCATGCCCATGAGCTCAATAAGGCCGTGTGTTGTGTGGCGGGCGCAAGGCCAAGGCGTGGTCAGGCGCTTGAAGCGGCGGGCAAGTCGCGCATTCCTCGCCTGGCGTTACCCATTCACCACTCTCATCATGGTCTCAGGGTAGCGCGGGCCGGCCGCGGCGCCTGCGGGGAACGCGGCCTCGATGGCGTCCAGGTCTGCCTGCGACAGCGCGATCTCGGCCGCGCGCACGTTCTCCTCCAGGTATGTGCGGCGCTTGGTGCCGAAGAGGGGCACGATGTGCTCGCCTTGGGCCAATACCCAGGCCAGCGCCAACTCGGAGGGCGTGATGCGCTTCCCGGCCGCCATCTCGCGCACCTTGTCGACCAGATCGAGGTTCTTTTCGAAGTTCTCGCCCATGAAGCGCGGGCTCATGCGGCGATAGTCGCCGGGCTCGAAGTCGTCCGGGCTCCTGATGGCGCCGGTGAGGAAGCCGCGCCCCAGCGGGCTATAGGCGACGAAGCCGATGCCGAGCTTCGCGCACGCGGCGAGCACGCCATCCTCCGGGTCGCGCGTCCATAGCGAGTATTCACTCTGCACGGCGGTGATCGGGTGAACCGCGTGGGCGCGGGCGATGGTATCGGCGGAGGCCTCGCTGAGACCGAGGTATCGCACCTTGCCCTCACTCACCAGCTCGGCCATGGCGCCGACCGTTTCCTCGACTGGCGTCGCGGGGTCGACACGGTGCTGGTAGTAGAGATCGATGTGATCGACGCCGAGTCGCTTCAAGCTTCCCTCGACCGAGCTTCGCACGTAGTCGGACCGGCCGTTGATGCCGCGCGCGGCCGGATTGCTCGGGTCGCGCACGATGCCGAACTTGGTGGCGAGGAAGACTTGCTCGCGCTTGCCCTTGATGGCGCGTCCGACCAGCTCCTCGTTCGTGTGCGGGCCGTAGGCGTCTGCGGTATCGAGAAACGTGACTCCCAGCTCGAGCGCGCGGTGGATGGTGGCGATGGATTCGCCGTCGTCGCGGCGCCCATAGAAGTCCGACATGCCCATGCAGCCGAGGGCAAGGGCCGAGACCTCCGGGCCGTCGAGGCCAAGACGGCGGGTTTTCATGGGATGCTCCGTGAGATGCGAGGTGGGTGGAAGGCCCTGATATTGGGGCTTTGTACGCGAGCCCCAAGTCCCCGGACCTTACAAATCCGCAAGCCGTACCCGGACGATCCGGAACTCGCGGCGGGGCGCCAGGGTTTCAAGGGACATCGAGGAGGCCGCCATGAGCACGAAGCCGCACCACGACGCGTCCGACATCGACGAGACGCAGCCGGTCGAGCACGAGCAGCGCCGCCCGGGCGATGCCAAGGCGAAGGAGGCGGAGGCGCATCTGCGCCGCGCCGAAGCCGCGCTGCGCGGGCAGCCCGAGGACAAGCGCGAGGCGGCGCGGCAGACGACGCCCGCCGGCAAGGGGCGCTCGCAGTAGCAACCTGCGCGCTACTTACCGTGCTTGGCGAGCCACGCCTTCATGAAGGCGATCTCGGACGTCTGCGCCTTGATGATTTCCTCGGCGAGCTTCCGGGTCTCGGGGTCCTTCCCGTACTTCAAGACGATCTCGGCCATGTCGATGGCGCCCTGATGGTGCGGGATCATGCCTCGCATGAAATCCACATCGGCGTCGCCCGTGAATGACGCGGTCATGTCGCGATGCATGCGGGCGTTGGCCTCCTCGAAGGCCTTCGTCGACTCGCCGGCCGCAGACGCGCCCGTGCCGTGATCGTGGCCGGCGTGCTGGTCGTGGTCATCGTCCCCGGCCCATGCGCCTCCCGCGAGCGCGATCATGAGGGGAAGGGCGAGCGCGAATGAACGTGTCATGTGGGGCATGTGGGCTCCATGGGTGGCGTGAGGGATGCGGCGATCACAGTCCGGCGCGGTTCAGGCGTAGCGCATTGGCGACGACGCTGACCGACGACAGCGACATGGCGGCTGCGGCGATCATGGGCGAGAGCAACAAGCCGAAGACGGGATAGAGCACGCCGGCCGCGATGGGCACGCCGGCGGCGTTGTAGACGAAGGCGAAGAACAGGTTCTGTCGGATGTTGGCCATGGTGGCGGCGGAGAGCGTTCGGGCGCGGGCAATGCCGGTGAGGTCGCCCCTGAGAAGCGTCACGCCCGCGCTCTGCATGGCGACGTCGGTCCCCGTGCCCATGGCGATGCCGACGTCCGCCGCCGCCAGCGCCGGGGCGTCGTTGATGCCGTCGCCGGCCATGGCGACGATGCGGCCCTGGCTCTTCAGGCGCGTGACCACGCGGCTCTTGTCCTCCGGCAGCACCTCGGCCTCGACCTGGTCGATGCCGAGCTTGCGGGCGACCGCCTCGGCCGTGATGCGCTGGTCGCCGGTCAGCATGACGATGCGGATGCCGGATTCCTTGAGCGCGGCGATGGCGGCGGGTGTCGTCGCCTTGACGGGATCGGCGATGGCGATGATGCCGGCGGCAGCTCCATCGATGGCCACATAGATCGCGGTCGCGCCGTCGCGGCGCAAATCGTCGGCGGCCGTGTCGAGGCTCGCGGTATCGATTCCGGCATCGGCCATGATGCGGCGGTTGCCGATGACGAGGCGCTTGCCGTCCACCTTGCCGAGGACGCCCTTGCCAATCGGAGAGTCGAAGCTCTCGGGCTCGGTGAGCTTCAGCGCCCGGGTGTTCGCCGCCTCGACGATGGCTGCGGCGAGCGGGTGCTCGCTCGCGCGCTCGAGGCTCGCGGCGAGGCGGAGGAGATCATCCTCGGCGGTGCCAGGCACGGAGCGGATGGCGACGACGCGCGGCTTGCCTTCGGTGAGCGTGCCGGTCTTGTCGATGAGCAGCGTGTTGACCTTCTCCATGCGCTCGAGAGCTTCGGCGTTCTTGATCAGCACGCCGGACCGGGCGCCCCGGCCGACGCCGACCATGATCGACATCGGTGTGGCGAGGCCAAGCGCGCAGGGGCAGGCGATGATGAGCACCGAGACGGCGGCGATCAGGGCGTGGGCGAGCTTCGGCTCGGGACCCCAGATCCACCACGCCGCGAAGGCCGCCACGGCGACGGCGATGACGGCTGGCACGAACCAGCCCGCCACCTGGTCGGCGAGACGCTGGATCGGTGCGCGGCTGCGCTGCGCCTCGGCCACCATCTGCACGATGCGGGCGAGAACGGTGTCGCGGCCGACCTTGTCGGCGCGCATGACGAAGGCGCCGGACTGATTGGTAGTGCCGCCGATGACGGTCTCTCCCGCCGTCTTGGTGACGGGCATGGATTCGCCGGTCACGAGCGATTCATCGATGGCGCTCCGGCCTTCGAGGATGGCGCCGTCGACGGGGATGTTCTCGCCTGGGCGCACACGCAGGCGGTCGCCGGCGGCGATCGCGTCGAGGCTCACGTCCTCGTCGGTGCCGTCGGCGCGGATGCGGCGCGCCGTCTTGGGCGAGAGGTCGAGGAGGGCGCGGATGGCGCCGCTCGTCTGCTCGCGCGCGCGGAGCTCGAGCACCTGTCCGACCAAAACCAGCGCGGTGATGACGGCGGCGGCCTCGAAGTAGACGGGCACGGCGCCGTCGTGGCCGCGCATGGCGGCCGGGAACAAGCCTGGCGCGAGCGTGCCGACGACGCTGTAGAGCCACGCCACCCCCGTGCCCATGGCGATGAGCGTGAACATGTTGAGGTTGCGGGTCTTGAGCGAGGCCCAGCCGCGCTCGAAGAACGGCCAGCCGGCCCACAGCACCACGGGCGTCGCGAGCACGAGCTGGATGACGTTCGAGGTCTGCTGGCCGAGCCAGTGCAGCAGGCCCGTCAGGTGGCCGCCCATCTCGAGGGCGAACACGGGCAGCGTGAGCGCGGCGGCGATCCAAAGGCGGCGCGTCATGTCGTCGAGCTCGACGTTGTGGACGTGTTCGCCGGTCACGACCTCGGGCTCGAGCGCCATGCCGCAGATGGGACAGGAGCCCGGTCCGACCTGGCGGATCTCGGGGTGCATCGGGCAGGTGTAGACGGTGCCGGCCGGCGGCGCGGCCTCGGCCTTCAGTTGCGCCGGATCAAGGTAGTTCTCGGGGTTCGCGACGAACTTCTCGCGGCAGCGCGCGGCGCAGAAATAGTAGGTCCGGCCGTTGTGGGTCGCGTGGTGCTTGGCGGTGTGGGGATCCACCATCATGCCACACACGGGGTCTTTCACCGCGTGGGCGCCGGCGTCGGTTGCGCCGTGGTGCGCATGGGAGGCGTGCTTCGGCTCGGCCCCATGCTGGCAACAGGACGAACCGTGCTTCTCGTGTCCATGCTCGTGCCCGGGCATGCTTCACTCCCTCGCGACGACCTTACCTATACTCGTCCCTTACGTATACCCTGTGGGGGTATGCGTTGACATATATACCCCCATCGGGTATGCGTCAAGCATGACGAAAGCTTCCAAACCCGCCCGCATGAAACGCCTGTCCCGCATCGAGGGGCAGGTGCGCGGCTTGTCGCGCATGGTCGAGGAGAACCGCTACTGCATCGACATCGTGACGCAGATTGCGGCCGTCCGGGCGGCGCTCAGGCGTGTCGAGGAGGACATCCTGCGCGATCACATCTCGCACTGCGTCGCGCATGCGATGGCGAGCGGGGACGAAGCCGAGCAGACGCAGAAGATCGATGAGCTGATGGACGTGCTGGCGCGCAGCGCGCGCTGAGCATTGCAGCAGGGAGGAGCATGAGATGAACGCCAGTCGACGCGACGTGCTGCTTTGGGCCGCTGCCGGCTCGGTGCTCCTTGCCTCCGGGGCGCGCGCCGAGGCGCCGCCGCCGATGACCGTCTATCGCGATCCGGGATGCGGCTGCTGCCACAAGTGGGTCGAGCATCTCCAGGCCAACGGATTCACGGTCACGCTGGTCGATGCGCCGAGCATGAAGGCCGTCAAGGCGCGGTTCGGCGTTCCGCCGACGCTCGCCGCGTGCCACACCGGTGAGATTGGGGCCTATGTCATCGAGGGCCACGTTCCGGCCGCTGCGCTCAAGCGGCTGCTGGCGGAGAAGCCCGAGGGACGTGGACTCGCGGTGCGCGGCATGCCGGTCGGGTCGCCCGGCATGGAGGTGGAAGGCAGCGAGCCCGAAATCTACGAGGTGTTCCTGTTCGGGACCGGCGAGCCCAAGAGCTTCGGCAAGTTCCGGGCAGACCAGCCTGCCTGATGCGCGTTCGCAAAGGGATTTAGCCGGCGTCAGATCTCGAATGACACGCCCGAGCGCTACGCGTGCGTGTGGCCGTGGATCCATACGGGCACATTTGTGGCAGCGGATCGCCTCCGCCAATCGAACGGATGACCGACTATCGGCGCGCGGGGCTCGTCGGTTAAGCGGCGTCAAGGAGCGGGGATTTGGTGGAGCCGATCGGGATCGAACCGACTACCTCCGCAGTGCGATTGCGGCGCTCTCCCAGATGAGCTACGGCCCCAGAACTAAGGCGACGAGGCGGGCGCGCTCGAAGCGTTCGCTGCCTCATCGTCCGAAGTGGGGCATTTACCGTCCGCTCTCGCGGCTTGTCAAGAAACGGGCCGGGCCCCGAGCCCGGCTACGGGGCAAAGCCGCCGCTCGGCTTCATTCCGCCGTTCAGGGTGTGCGCCGGGGCGGCTCTCGCTTGCCGCCGCAATGCGCAGCGGCTACACGTCGGACAGGCCGTTTCAAGCGGGGGCGCGGAGACCGATGACAAACCTTATCATCTATTTGCTGAGCTTCCTCAGCTATCTCATTCAGCTCTACGTCTACATCATCCTGGCCTCGGTCATCCTCTCCTGGTTGATGGCCTTTGGCGTCGTCAACCCGTACAACCGGTTCGTGCGGGCGCTGGCTCAGGCCTTCGCCGCCGTGACCGAGCCGATCCTGCGCCCGATCCGCAACGCGCTGCCCGACTTCGGCGGCATCGACTTCTCGCCGCTCATCCTCCTGCTCGGGTGCTTTTTTCTGCAGGGGCTCATCGAGCGCGTGCTGATCCCGGCGGTGGCCGGCGCCTGATGCCGGCGGCCGGGAACCCCCCGTCGCCCTCCACTCCCTCGCTTCCCTGGCGGCAGGAAAGCGCATGCGTCATCGTGCGCGTGCGCCTTACCCCGAAATCGTCCAAAGATGGCATCGACGGCATCGAAGCAACGGCCGAAGGGCCAGCTCTCAAGGCCCGGGTCCGCGCGGTTCCCGCCGACGGTGAAGCGAACGCAGCCCTGCTCAAGCTCCTCAGCCAATGGCTCGGGGTCGCGCAGGGGAGCCTCAAGCTCGCCAAAGGCGGCAAGTCGCGCGTGAAGTCCGTCGCAATCACGGGCAACCTGAAGGAGATCGAGGCGCGGCTGGCGGAGCGGCTGGCCGGGCCCGGCTGAGAAACGCAACAAAGAACAAAAGGAGGAGGGAGCCCATGGCAGCAAAGATCATCGACGGAAAGGCCATTGCAGCGGACGTGCGCCGACAGGTGGCAGCCGACGTCCGCGCGCTGCAGGCGAGCCACGACCTGACGCCGGGCCTCGCGGTGGTGCTGGTCGGCGAGGATCCGGCGAGCAAGGTCTACGTCAAGAACAAGGCAGCGCAGACCGTCGAATGCGGCATGCAGTCATTCGAGTACAAGCTGCCCGATACGACGAGCGAGCACGAGATCCTGGCCCTCGTCCAGAAGCTCAACGCCAATCCAAACGTCAACGGCATCCTGGTGCAGCTTCCGCTGCCGAAGCACGTCAACGCCGAGAAGGTCCTGAACTCGATCGATCCCGACAAGGACGTCGACGGCTTCCATCCGGCCAACGTCGGCCGGCTCTGGATCGGCGAGCGCACGCTGGTGCCTTGCACGCCGACGGGGTCGGCGATCCTCGCACGGACGGCGATGCCGAACCTCAAGGGCGTCAACGCGGTCGTCATCGGCCGCTCGAACATCGTCGGCAAGCCGATGGCGGCGCTGCTTTTGCGCGAAAGCTGCACGGTCACGATCGCGCATTCGCAGACCAAGGACCTGCCGGCCGTCTGCCGCGAGGCGGATCTCCTGGTGGCGGCCGTGGGCCGGCCGGAGATGGTAAGACGCGATTGGATCAAGCCCGGCGCCGTCGTCATCGACGTCGGCATCAACCGCGTGCCGGGCGAGGGCGGCAAGACCAAGCTCGTGGGCGATGTGGCTTATGACGAGTGTGCGGAGGTGGCGGGCGCCATCACGCCGGTGCCGGGGGGTGTCGGCCCTATGACCATCGCCTGCCTGTTGCAGAACACTGTGACGGCCGCGAAGATCCAGAAGGGGATCAAGTAGGCAGTAGCGGTCTCGGCCAAGTCCATGGCCATCTGCCAGACCTTGAGGTCCCGATAGGATCGAATCACAGCACCCTTACTGCCTCCGACCGCAGCGTCTCGCCGCGGTAGGAGAGGGCTTCGGCGACGTGGACGCGGCCAACGGTCTCGGCGCCGTCGAGATCGGCAAGCGTGCGCGCGACGCGCAGCGTGCGGTGAAAGCCGCGCGCGGAGAGCTTCAGCGTTTCGGCGGCCTGGCGCATGAGGGCGAGGCCGGCGGCGTCGGGCTCGGCGAAGGTCTCCAGCAAGTGGCCGACGCATTCGGCGTTGGTGCGAAGCTTTTCAGCGCCATGCGCCTTGAAGCGGGCGCGCTGGATCTCGCGGGCGGCGGCGACGCGCACACGCACCTCGGCGCTGCCTTCCTTGGGCGGCGGCAGCGTGAGGTCGGCGGCCGAGACGGCCGGCACCTCGATCTGGAGATCGATGCGATCGAGCATCGGGCCCGAGATGCGTGCCTGATAGTCGGCGGCGCAGCGGGGACCGCGCTTGCAGGCCTGCCCTGGTCCGCCGCCGCAGCGGCAGGGATTCATGGCGGCGACGAGCTGAAAGCGCGCCGGATAGGCGATGCGGTGGTTGGCGCGGGCGATGATCAGCTCGCCTGACTCGAGCGGCTGGCGGAGCGCGTCGAGCACGGCCGGCTGGAACTCGGGGAGCTCATCGAGGAAGAGTACGCCCAGGTGCGCGAGGCTCGCTTCGCCGGGGCGGGGACGCGTGCCGCCGCCGACGAGGGCCGCCATGCTCGCCGAGTGATGCGGCGACCGGAAGGGCCGCTCCGTGCAGAGCTTGCCGCCCATCAATTCTCCCGCGAGGCTGTGCACCATCGAGACATCGAGCATCTCCTCCGGCGTGAGCGGCGGCAAGATCGAGGAGAGTCGCGCGGCGAGCATGGACTTGCCGGAGCCCGGCGGTCCGATCATCAGGAGATTGTGTCCGCCGGCAGCGGCGACCTCGAGCGCGCGCTTGGCGCTTTCCTGGCCGCGCACGTCGCGCAAATCAGGAAGTGCCGCGGGATCGCGCGCGAGCGCGGGCTTGGGGCGTGAGAGCGCCTGCAGGCCCTTGAAGTGGTTGACGAGGGAGAGGAGATGCGGGGCGGCGAGGATGTCGGCGTCCTCGCCGGACCATGCCGCCTCGGGTCCGCATTCGGCGGGGCAGATAAGGCCCTTCTCCATGGCGTTGGCGCCGATGGCGGCGGGGAGTGCGCCGGGGACGGCGCGGATCGATCCGTCGAGGGCGAGCTCGCCCACGGCCGCGTAGCGCTCGATGGCGTCGGGGGCGATGGCCTCCATGGCGACCATCAAGGCCAGCACGATGGCAAGGTCGAAGTGGCTGCCTTCCTTCGGCAGGTCGGCGGGGGCGAGATTGACGGTGATGTGTTTGTAAGGGAGGCCGAGGCCGACGGCGTGCAGTGCGTTGCGGACACGCTCGCGGCTTTCCGCCACCGCCTTGTCGGGCAGGCCGACGATGGCGAAGGCTTGCGCGCCCGGCGTGATGCGCACCTGCACCTCGACGGCGCGCGCCTCCACGCCCACGAACGCCAGCGTGGCGATGGTTCCGTACATGGCTGCCCCCGACGGCTGCGTGATGTGACCCGCAGCGGGAACGTCAGGGGGAGGAGGATTCCGTCGCCATGTGCTTGTCATGCTTCGCGGCCGTTGCCGCGTCACTTTTGTCTCGTAGGCTTCCCAATCCTCACATGCCCTTCAAAGCGAGGTCCGAGATGACCGACAAAATGCAGGGAAGCCCGGTTATCTCATGCCTCGCCTACAAGGACGCTGACGCGGCGGTGGCGTGGCTTTGCCGGGCGTTCGGCTTCAAGGAGCACGCGGTCTATCGCGACGAGGCCGGAAAGGTCGTGCATGCGGAGCTCACCTTCGGCAACGGCATGATCATGCTCGGTCCGGACGGTGCGGGAGAGTTCGGCAAGCAAGTGATGACGATGCCCGAGCGGGCCGGCGGGCGCTGCACGCAGACGGTCAGCGTCATCGTCGCCGACGTCGACGCGCACCATGCGCGGGCAAAGGTGGAGGGCGCTGAAATCCTGAGAGAGCCGCGCGACGAGAGCTATGGCGGGCGGGGCTATTCGGCGCGCGATCCCGAGGGGCATGCCTGGAGCTTCGGCAGCTACGATCCCTGGGCGCAGGCGGCCAAGGGCTGATTGCTTCCTGCATCGCAGCGGCGGTTAAGCTCCGCGTGTGCAAGGGACTTTGCGGGGTGGTGCGGGTCGCGCGACCTCCGTACACGGCGTCGCCTCGACAGGGCCCATCGCCTCCCCTAAATAGCTGCGGCAGCTTCTCTTGCGCGCATACCCGTGCGTCCTGCCAATTACTGGTGCCTCACGTGTTGGATCCCGCCCGCGCGACGTCCGAATCCAGTCCCGTGTCGTTCACGGCGGCGCTGGCTCCCGTGTCCGCGCTCCTGATCAGTGTCGCCATCCTGCTCGCGGGCAACGGGCTGCAGAGTACGCTGGTGCCGATCCGCGCCAACATGGCCGAGTTCAAGCCGGTCGATCTCGGCATGCTCGGCACCGCCTACTACATCGGGTTCACGCTCGGCTGCATCCTGGGGCCGGCGCTCGTGCGCCGCGCCGGACACATCCGCGCGTTCCTGGCCATGACGTCGGTCGCGTCCGTGGTTCCGCTGCTGCATGTCATGGACATCTCGGCGCCGACATGGTGGGTGCTGCGCGCGTTCACGGGCTTCTGCTTCGCGGTGCTGTTCATCGTCATCGAGAGCTGGCTCAACGCCAAGTCGAGCAACGCCACGCGCGGCATGGTGTTCTCCGTCTACACGATCATCAATCTCACCGTCATCACGGCCGGCCAGCTGATGGTCGGTCTCGCCGACCCGAGCTCGTTCCTGCTGTTCGGGCTTGCCTCCATTCTCGTGTCTCTCGCGGCATTGCCGATCGCTTTCACGATCTCGGCCACGCCGGCGGCGGCCTCGTTCGCGCGGCCGCGCTTGCTCAAGCTGTTTCGCATCTCGCCGGTGGGGGTGGTCGGGTGTTTCGCGGTTGGGCTCGCCAACGGTGCGTTCTGGACGCTGGGTCCCGTCTATGCGCTGAACGCGGGCATGGACCCGATACGGGTCGGATTCTACATGGGCGCGGTGGTGCTCGGCGGCGCGGTCGCGCAGTGGCCGCTCGGCCTCATCTCCGACCGCGTGGACCGGCGCCGCGTCATCATCGCCGCTGCCGCCGTCGCCGCCGTTGCCGCGCTCTCGACGCTCGTCATTCCGCTCGACGATCGCAAGGTTCTGGTCGTGGCCGGCGTGCTGTTCGGGATCGGCGCCATGCCGCTCTATCCGATCGTCGTCGCGCACGCCAACGACGTGGCGGCGCCCTCTGATTACGTAGAGATGTCGAGCGGGCTTTTGCTGATCTTCGGTGTCGGAGCAGCGGTGGGGCCGCTTATCGCCTCGCTGATCGGCGCCTACGCCGGCTTTCCGGCCCTCTACGTCTTCACGGCCATCGCGCACCTGCTGTTGATCGCCTACATCGCCTCGCAAATGAGGTGGCGTGCGGAGCCGGACGCGGCGGGTCGCGTCGGGTTCAACGATGCGATGATCGCAGCGCAGACGGTGACCAACTTCGATCCGCTGAGCGAGAAGGCGGCGCAGAGCGGCGAGGTCAAAGTGCCGCCCGGGCTCAAGCCCGAGACGATCTAGGCCTTGCCTGTTCCTTCTCCGATCGTTTCGCGCGCGGCGTCGACGGCGGCGTCGATGCTCGGCGCATACGTGATCTCCGGTGACCGCAGCCCGGCGGAGCGGAGCGCGCGCCGCACGCCCGGGCGGGCGGAGGAGATGTAGACGCGCGTACCGGCGCGCTTCATGCGCAGGACGAAGGCCTCGAGCGAGTGTGCCGCCGTGCTGTCCACGAGCGGCACGTCCTCGAAGTCGAGAATGAAGGCCTTGGGGTGCTCGCCGATGCGATCGAGCACGCTGCTCACGGACGCGGTGGCGGCGAAGAAGAGGGCGCCCGTGATGCGGTAGACGAGGATGTCGCTGCCGTACTCGTAGGCGGTGCGCGCCGGGCCGGTGTCGTCGGCGGTATCCTCCGCCACAAGCGGGCCGCCCGCCGCGACGCCCACGTCCTCGGCCATGCGGTGCATGAAGAGGAAGGCGCCGAGCGTCACGCCAACCGCGATGCCGGTGGTGAGATCCTCGAAGATGGTGAGCAGGAAGGTGGCCATGAGCACCGTGGCGTCGCCCCAGGAGGCGCGCAGGAGGCTCGCGAACTCGTCCTTTTCGGCCATGTTCCAGGCCACGACCGCGAGCACGCCGCCGAGGCTCGCGAGCGGGACGTAGGCCGCGAGGGGCGCGGCGACGAGGAGAAACACGAGAAGATAGACGGCGTGCAGCATGCCCGAGACCGGGCCAACGGCGCCGGCGCGGACGTTGGTCGCGGTGCGGGCGATGGTGCCGGTGGCGCACATGCCACCGAAGGTGACGGAGGCGACGTTGGCGACGCCCTGGGCCACGAGCTCGCAGTTCGAGCGGTGCTTGCGGCCCGTCATGCCGTCGGCGACCACGGCGGAGAGAAGGCTCTCGATGGAGCCGAGCAAGGCGATGGCGACGGCGTCGGGGAACACGGCGCGCAGCGTTGCGAGGTCGAAGGACGGCAGCGAGGGCAGCGGCAGTGTGCGCGGAATGTCGCCAAAGCGCGAGCCGATGGTCGCGACGTCAAGGCCGGCCAGGGCCGCCAGCGCCGCCGTCACGGTAACGGCGATCAGCATGCCCGGCCAGTGCGGCCGCACGCGGCGCAGGGAGACGATGAGGCCCACGGCCAGCATCGAGAGAATGATCGCCGATGGATTGATCGTGCCGAGCGCGGCCCAGATGGCGGCGAGCTTCGGCGCAAGCGCGGCGGGCTCGCTCGCCATGTCGAGGCCCAAGAGCTCCTTCACCTGGCTCGCGAGGATGATGACGGCGATGCCGGCGGTGAAGCCCACCGTCACCGGCAGCGGGATATACTTGACGTAGGTGCCGAGGCGCAGGAAGCCCGCCGCCATCATCATGAGACCGGCCATGGCGGTCGCCAGCACGAGGCCGTCGTAGCCGTGGCGCTCGACGATGGCGGCGATGAGGACGATGAAGGCGCCGGCCGGCCCGCCAATCTGAAAGCGGCTGCCGCCGAGCGCCGAGATGAGAAAGCCGCCGACGATGGCGGTGAACAAACCTTTCTCGGGAGAGAGTCCCGAGGCGATGGCGATGGCCATCGAGAGAGGCAGCGCGACGATGGCGACGGTGAGCCCGGCCAGGGCGTCGGCGGCGAAATCCTTGGCGTGGTAGCCTTCGCGCAGCAGCGTCACGAGCTTGGGCGTGAACAGCTCGCGGAAGGTCGGTGGCGGGAGCTTCGTCGAAGCTCGCGTGGATACGTCCATTGCTCCGTCTCCTCACGAGAAGGAGCGGCGGGATCGTCGGCGGATGTCGGCGGTCGCCGTCGCGGCAGGAGGCGCTCGAATCGGCGCCCGCATCCATCCTTACGTCAGACGGGCTTGCGTTTCTCGCGTGAATTGTCGCAGACGCGGCGGATAAATCCCCACGCGGGGCAGGATGCGATGGTTTTGTCGCGGGTTTGCAACAGTTGCCATCTGGGGTCGCGTCAGGCTGCGGTGCGCGACAGCCAAGGGCGGAGGGCCGATGCGAGAAGCACGACGGCAACGAGGGTCATCGTGCCGCTGACCCATAGTGCGGCGGGGTCGGTGATGCGGCCCGCCCACGCGTGGCCGTGCATCGCCACGACGGCCAAAACAGCTACTCCCGCCAGCAGGCGAATGACGCGGCCCGCGGTCCGTGTGTCAGGCGCGGCCTGGGAGGCCAGCATGCAGCCGATCGTGGTCGCGAGGTAGGCGGGGACGGCTGCCGCTTCGCTCGCGGCGAAGATGGCGAGCGCGGCGGCGGCGAATGCCAGCGGCTGACTCCAGGCGAGTGCGGTCCAGACCTTCTCCCAGTGCGGTGCCGGTCGGCCGCGCTCGCGACGTCGGGCAAGCCAGATGGTGACGCCGCTATGCGTGACGATGGTCAGCGCCAACCCGAGGACGCCGTAGACGATCTTGACCAGAAGTCCGCCGAACCAGCCGAAATGCAGCGGCTGCAGCGCCCCCAGGATCTGCTGTCCGATGCTGCCCGTCTCGAGGCCGCCGTCGCCGAGGGGTTTGCCGGTGCCGTCGAAGTAGTAGGCATTCGACATGGCGAGGTGCCCCGGAGTCTTCATGCCGAGGTTCACCACCTGACCCGCCTTGCCAATGTGCTGGATGAACACGCTCGCGAACTCGGCATCGGAATGCTCGGCGCGGACGGAGCGAATCATGGCCGCGATGTCCGGGATGGGTGCCGCCGTCTCGTCCGCCGTCGGGAGCGGCCCAAGAATGGTGGCGAAGGCTTTCTCCGAGTCGCCGTCGTAGGCGGCAAGCGCCAGGACGCCGACGATCAAGGTGGACAGGCCAAGGAGGGCGCCTGTGGTCGACACGACGACATGGAACGGCAGTCCCCAGACTCCGAGCCGGTTGTGAAGATCGGCTTCCTGCAGGAGGCGCGAGCCACCCCATCGCAACGCGAACGCGTCCTTGAAGAGGCGCGGATGAGAGAGGAGACCTGAGATCAGCGACGACAGCAGGGCTACTCCCGTGAGTCCGACGAGGAACAGGCCCCAGGTTTTGGGCAAGTGGAGGCGGATGTGGAGATTGGTGATGAACTCGGCCCAAGGCGCATGCTCCTCGACGACGAGGTTGCCCGCGGCGTCGCCCAGCCAATGGCCTTCCACGCCGCTATCGTGGTCATGGAAATTGACGAGCAGTCGCTCCTGCGTGTCGCCCGGTCCCATGATGAAGACGTCGTGCGCCGCGTTGAGCGCGAGCGCCTTTCGATACGCGCTCTCGACGGCCTTGGAGGCGGCTTCCGACGTCAGGCTGCCATCGATTCGGGGCGCGTCCGGCTGCTCCCAACGCTTCAGCTCGTGCATGAACACGGTCAGCGTGCCGGTGAGGCAGACGATATAGATCAGAGCCGCGAAGGCGATGCCAAGCGCGGAATGCCCCGCGAGCATGGCGCGCACGAACTGCGGCGGCAGAAACTGCCGCTTGCGGCGGCTCTCTCGAGCTGCGGTCTCCTGCATCACGACAGAGCCTTGGGTAAAAAGGCGATGCCATATCCGAGCGCGGAGACGGCAAGGAGAATGATCGTCGCCCGCACGAGGCGCGGATCGCACAACGTCCATGCCATGCCGCCACCCCACAGGATCGGGACCAGCAATCCGCCCAGGACGGCGCGGTCCTGGGGCGGCAGCGGCGCCTGCACGGCGAATGCCACGCCAACGCCGATCGCGGCTATGCCGGCAAGCACGATGGCGAGCATGGCCTTACCCGTGCCGCGTTTCCAGTTGGTGGGTCTCTCCTCGGGATCGACGGCTGCTTCGCGTGGCGCCCGTTCTCTGGATTTGCGGCGCTCGAACGTAGCCGAGATGATTGCGTAGGCCGCGAGTGAAAGCGCGCCAAGCGCATAGGTTGTGCCGAGCTCCGCACCCCAGATGCGACTTTGTGCGATGAATGCTGCAAGAATGCCGACCCAGCCGGCGATGAGCAAGGCAAGGCCACCTTGGCCACGCAAAAGCCAGCGTTTGCGCAGCATGACGACGCCGGCAACCATGAGCAGGCTGCCGACTGTCGTCAGCACGACGTCGCTGTCGAGAGCGTCAAGGCTCAAAGCCGGCCAATGCCTCCCTTGCTCGCGTCAGAATCTGTACGTGAAGCCGGTGATGATGGTGCGCGCCTGACCGATGAAACAGTCGCCGCGGTAGGCCGAGCAGGACGTCACGACGTACTCGTCCTCCAGGTTCTGGGCGGTGAGCTGCCAGCGCCAGTCGGGCGTCTCGTAGGCGACCATGGCGTCGAAAAGCGTGAACGACGACGTCTCGACGTGAAGCTCCTGTCCGGTGGCCGGGTCCCGACCCCAGCTCTCCGAGCCCCCGACATAACGAACGCCGCCACCGAACGACAGCCCTTTAAGCGGACCATCGAGCACGCTGTAGGTTGCCCACAGCGAAGCCAGATGCTCGGGGATGCCATCGACGCGCTTGCCTTCCATGAAGTCGCTGAGGCCGGTCGGGACGCCGAAATACTCGGGATACTTCTCGTACTTGGCGTCCGTGTAGGAGTAGGAGGCGATTACCTTCAGCTCAGGTGTCACGCGGCCGACGGCTTCGACTTCGAAGCCGCGCACCTTGACGTCCGCGCCTTGAACGGCGGCGAACAGAATATCGGGCTGCACGATCTGGTTCTTGTCGATCAGCTCGTACGCGGCCGCGTTGATCATGAAGGGCATGCCGTTCGGCTGATACTTAAAGCCGATCTCGACTTGCTCACCCTCGATTGGACCGGCCGGACGCCATGTCGCGACGGGAGACAGGATGCTGTCCCCGACAGGTTGACCGGGTAGCGGCGTGAATGACGTCGAGTAGGAGACGTAGGGCGTCAACCCGAAGTCGAAATTGTACATGAGCGCGGCGCGACCGGTGGTCGACTTGTGGTCTTCATCCGGCGAGCCCGCCTGATCGGCATGGAGCCAGTCCTGGCGCAAGCCGAGCACGGCAATCCACGGGCCCATCTTGAGCTGGTCCTGAATGTAGAGGCCGGTCTGGGTCTGAGTTTCCGTGGGACGGGTCGTCAGAGGCGGGTTGTCGGCGGAAATGAAGAGGTCCGAGAACGACAGCAGGTAGTTCGATTGGCCGTAGGTGGGATTGTAGATGTTGAAGCCGGGCTGCAAGGCGCCGCCGAACCCCAGAAAGTTCGACAGTGTCGACATGTAGAATTGTCCCTCCGGGGTGAGCCCATCGGAGGTCAGCAGATTGTCGACGAGCGTACCGCCGTTTTTCTGGTCGGTGACGAACTGCATGTAGTCGGCACCAGCAAGGACGGTGTGTCCGATCCATCCGGTGCTGAACTTGGCCGTCAGATTGGTGTCCGTGTTGAAGACGTCCGTCTCCTGGAACGTAATGGTGCGGGCGCGCGCGACTTGTTGATGAGCGGGATCGAGGAAGGGCGCGTTGGCACCATTGAGCAGCACGGCGTTGGGATCGATATCGGGATCGACGACGGGATCGATAAATGCCTGCACCACGCCAACGAGGGTGCCGTTGATGATGCTAAGGCGCGATGGGGTGAGGATGGCGGCGTAGGTCGTATCGTAGTCGTTCTCGGTGTGCGCATAGCGCGAAACGTGGTGCAGCGTCAGGCTGTCGCTGAACTTATGATCGACGATCGCCGAGACCGACTGCGATTCGGTGTCGTAGTGATCGCCGGGCTCACCTACGAACGTGCTGCGATTGATGCGATCCTGGGTCACGGTGTTCGGGAACAGCACGCCTTCCGCCGGCAGGAACTGCTGCGTCGAGCCGCTCGCGTCGTCGCGGAAGTTGCCGAGCACCGTGATGCTGGTGTCGTTGGTAGGCCGGTAGGTCAAGGACGGCGCGAGCATCAGGCGGTCGTTGTCGACGTAGTCGACTTGCGTTTCGGAGTCACGGCCGAGACCGACGATGCGATAGAGCCACTTTCCATCCTCGGTGAGCTTGCCGGTGCTGTCGAACTTCACCTGCTTGAAGTCGAACGAGCCGTACTCGACGCCGACCTCGGTGTAGGGAAGATCGCTCGGGATCTTGGATACCGCGTTGATGATGCCGCCTGTCGGTGCTTGACCGTAGAGCATTGATGCTGGACCGCGCAGAATCTCGAGGCGATCGAGGGCATAGGGCTCGATTGGAACCGTGGTCTGGCTATATCCGTATGTCGTGCGCAAGCCATCCACGAAATAGGTGCCCGGGATGCCGCGTATGATCGAGGAGTCTCCTCGGCTGTCGAAGCCGTAAGGGTCGGAGAATACGCCCGGCACGTAGCGTGTCGCTTCCTGCAGGGTTTGGGCGCCCTGGTCGCGGATCTGCTCCCTGCCTACTACCGAGATCGACTGCGGTGTTTCCTTGAGCGGCGTGTCGGTTTTGGTGCCGGCGGTCGAGCTGGTCGCGACATAGTCCGTCACCGCGGAGGCGCTGTTGGTGACAGAGTCGGTGCCTTGGCCGCCCTGTGCTTGCGATTGGACCGGCTGCGCGGCGGCTTTCGGGGCGGCCTTGGCCTGCTTCTTCGCGGGTGCTTTTTTCTCAGCGCTCTTGGCGGTGACTTCGAGCGGCGGCAGCTCCTGGGCGGGCTCGGCCGCCTGCTGCGCCAAGGCTCCGGTCGTGCTCCCCATGGCGCAAAGTGAAACGGCACACGCCGCAAAGCGCGCGAAAGCGCGCACAGTTCCTGTGGTCATCGTTCAGCCCCCAAGCCGGTCCGCAATGTCAGGCGGAGGTTGGCTCGCAGGGGTGCCGATCCCACGTTCGCTGGCTATTAGTCACGCTGACGGGGTCAACATACACCGGCTTCGTCATTTGTCTACGTCGGTAGTAAACAATTAAGCTGGGCCGTTGCATCGCTGCACCGTGTCTCTGCACGGATTGAATTCAGCTCGGGTGAGAGGTTTTAGCCTCGATGGCATCCCAGATGAGGGCGGCGATGTCGGCGCCGCCGAAGGCCTTCACCTGGCGGATGCCGGTCGGCGAGGTGACGTTGATCTCGGTCAGGTAGCCGCCGATGACGTCGATGCCGGTGAAAAGGAGACCGCGGCGTTTGAGTTCCGGCCCGAGGCGCTCGCAAATCTCGCGCTCGCGCGCGGTGAGCTCGGTCCTCGCGGCCGTGCCCCCGACGTGCAGGTTGGAGCGTGTCTCGCCGTCGGCCGGCACGCGGTTGATGGCACCCGCGAACTCACCGTCGACGAGGATGATGCGCTTGTCGCCGAGGCGGACCTCGGGTCGGTACTCCTGGACCATGAAGGGTTCGCGGAAGACGATCTGGAACAATTCGACGAGCGCGCCGAGGTTGGTGTCCTCGGGACGGATGCGAAAGACGCTGGCGCCGCCGTTGCCGTAGAGCGGCTTCAGAATGATGTCGCCGTAGGCGCGGCGGAAGGCCGCCACGTCGTCGGTCGAGCGCGTGATCAGGGTTGCGGGCATCAGGTCGAGAAAGTCGAGCACGAAGAGCTTCTCGGGCGCGTTGCGCACGTGTGCCGGATCATTGACCACGAGCGTCTTCGGATGGATGCGCTCGAGCAGGTGCGTGGTCGTGATGTAGGCCATGTCGAAGGGCGGATCCTGGCGCAGCAGGACCACGTCCCAAGCCGAGAGATCCTCGCGGCGTGCCCCGCCGAGCTTATAGTGCGCGCCCTCGGTATCAGCGACCTTGAGGCCGTGACCGCGGGCGAGAAGCAGGCCGTTCTCGAGCGCAAGGTTGGGCGGCGTGTAATAGAAGATCTCGTGTCCGCGGCGCTGAGCTTCGAGAAGGATGGCGAACGTGCTGTCGCCGCGGATGTCGATCCGCTCGATGGGGTCCATCTGGCAGGCTACGCGCAGCGGCATGGGGGTGCTCTCGTGGTGGGGATCAGGTCGCGCCAAGGCTTAGCACGAGTGAGGCGCCGGCGGGCAAGGTCGCGGACGCGGCGGGTGGGCTACCAGCGCGGTCCGGTATAGGGGGGCTCGTAGCGCGCATCGGCGCAGTATTCGCCGTTCCAGTATCGGTATTTGCCGCAGTTGGACGGGCGCGGGGGTGCGAGCCAGCGGTAGACCGGGGTCTCGTAGACCATGACGTGCGGCGCCGGGACGACACGCACGACGGGCGGGGGCGGCGGCAGATAATATTCGGGCGGATCGTCATAGTCGTCGTCATCGTAGACGTCGCGATACCAGCGCTCGCCGATCGGGATCGAGGCTGTCTCCATGTGCAATGCGGGTGCCGGCACGGTCAAAGGAGAAGCGGTCGCCGCTGCGCTCCAGGCGAGAGCGGGCAAGAGGGCCAGCACACACGAGCGGGAGGTCATACGCATGGCGAACTCAATGATCCCGACATCGGGATCATAGGCCGTTCGCATCACGGAGTCCCGGCCGGCGGCCGCAGGGCTCTCTTCACAAGCGCCGTTAATGTTGACGGCTCGTAACCGGAGGCGGTCCACCGCGTGATCTCGCGGGATCAGGCCTTGTCGTTGCCGGCGAAGACGTGGCCCATCCATTCGTCCTGGCTGATGGTGCCGGCTTTCTCGACGGCGGCGAGCTCCTTGGGGCGCAGGATGTCCTGGAGGCCGTCGATGCGCTTCCACTCGCAGAGCGGCGTGTCGGCACCAGCACGCGGCACGTAGCGCGAGGCCGTCTCCTTCTTGTAGCGGTGCACGTAGCGGGGGCAGTTCATCCAGACATCCGTGACGGCGACGGTGACGACCAGCTCGGCCTCCTTGAAGTGATGCATCAGTGGGCCGTCCTTTACGAGGGCGGCGCGTCCCTGGAGTCTCAGCCGGAAGGGTCTTTCGAAATCGATGAAGAGGCAGCCGATCTCCGGGTTGCCCGCGATGTTGCCCATGGAGAAGTACATGCCGTTGCCGTCGTAGCTCGGGAAGGCGAGGGTGTTGGCGTCGAGCACGCGCACGAAGCCGGGATCGCCGCCCTTGTAGGACACGGTGGGGCGGCCGTTGTGGTCGATGGAGGAGAGGAAGAACATGTCACGGCTTTCGATGAAGGCCTTCGCCATGTCATCGACCTCGCCCTTGGCGGCGATGAGCTCGATGCGATCGGCCATTGGCCGGCTTTCGAAACGATCCTGCAAATCGCGATGCTGCGGTCCGTACAGTCGGCTCATGCCGCTTTCCTCCTCGTGGTCGCGTTGTTCTCGTTTTGAGTGGTGCTTCGGTTGCCCACAAGCAACCGCGCCTCTGTCCGCTACGTCTACTCCTAGCGCAGGGCGCCGCGCGTGGGTAGGCAGGCCGGCTAGCCTTCCGCTCCGCTCCCGGCAAATTCAAGGGCGCGATCCTTGCGGATCGCGCCCTTTTGCCAGTCGCCGTGGGTCGACGCCCTATTTCTTGTCGTCGTCGTCTTTCTTGCCGTCGTCGCCTTTTGCGTTGCCATACTTGGCGGCAATGCTGTCGATGCCATCCTTGAAGATGCCGTCGATGGTGTTGCGCGCTTCCTTGTCGTCCTTGCCGTCGGCAGGATCGTAGGTGGCGCTCCAGGAGACGTTGATCTCGTCGAGATCGTCGTCGTCGGGGGTGACCGAGAACTGCGCCTCGTAGTTCTTCACCGGCAGCGGGCTCTCGATGATGGCGTAGCGGTAGCTCGTGGCGCCGGTGTCGACCAGCTTCTCCTTGATCTTGCCACCGTCCTGCAGGGTCAGCGTGCGGAAGGTGTCAGCGCCTTCCTTGCTCTCCTCGCAGGCGGCGACCGCGGGGTGCCATTCCTTGATGGCGCACCACCCGCCGACCTTCTCCCACAGCGCCTTGCGCTCGGCCTCGGTCTTGGTCTCGTCGACGTTGATCTCGAGCTTCTTGGCCGAGACGAGGCTCGCGGCCGAGGCGGCACCGGATGCAAAGGCGAGGCCCCCGGTGGCCATCATCAGCAGGGCAACAGATCTTCTCATGGCGTACTCCCTAGCGGGCCTTGCGGGGCCTCAGTTTCAAATGATGTAACAGTGTAGCGTATAAAACATCCGGCGCGGGGCCGGGAAGTCCCGGCAAAGACACATGTTCGTGTGCGGCGCGAGGTGGCGATCAAAGCCCGTTCTCGATGAATTGCGGCCAGCCCCGGCCGATCACGAAAATGAGGTCGAAGCCGACGTCGTGGGCCTGATAGCGCGTGTTGCGGGCGAGCCAGATGCCGGCGGCGCGTCGCACGCGGCCGCGTCCGTTCGGCGTAATCGCAGCCTCGCACGCCTCGCGCGTCGCGCGGCGCTTCACCTCGACGAAGGCCAGGCGGCGGCCACGGACGGCGACGATGTCGATCTCGCCGGCCGGAGTTTTTTCCCGCCGGCCCAGGATGCGATAGCCGCGCAGCCTGAGCGCCAGGGCGGCGATCCATTCGGCGCGGCGGCCCTCCCGGTCGCGGGCGCGCCGCACGCCCCGCCAGTCTGGTCGCGTCGAGGGATGAGGTCCGGGACGCTCCGCCATGGCGGTCAATCCTGGTCGCGGCGCTTCAAGGCGAGGGCGAGATCGTAGACGCGCCCGCGCGGCACCTTCAGACTATCGGCCACGACGCGCGCTGCATCGCGGATGCTGAGGCTCGCGAGTGCGGTCGCAAGGCTCGCCTCAATGCTGGCGTCGCTCACCTCGCTTTCGCCGGGCGGGGCGACCACGATCGCCATCTCGCCTTTGGGCGGCTCGGCAGCGCAGCTCCCGGCAAGTGTGGCGAGCGGTGCGCGGCGCACGTCCTCGTGCAGCTTGGTCAGCTCGCGCGCGAGCGCCGCGTCGCGGTTGCCAAGCCCGGCCGCGAGGTCGGCGAGGCTCGCGGCGATGCGCGTCGGTGCCTCGAAGATGACGAGTGTCGCCGGGATCGCCGCAAGCTCCGCAATGCGTGTCCGTCTCGCGCCTTCCTTGGTGGGGAGAAAGCCCGCGAAGTAGAACGCGTCGGTCGGCAGACCGGCGACAGAGAGCGCGGCGAGCGCCGCCGAGGGGCCGGGAATGGCGAACACGGCATGGCCTCCTGCGGCCGCATCGCGCACCAGCTTGAAACCCGGATCGGACACGAGGGGCGTGCCCGCGTCGCTGATCAGCGCCACGCGCTTTCGGGCGGCGAGATCGTCGAGCACGCGCGGGCGCTGCTCCTCGGCGTTGTGCTCATGATAGGGACGAAGGGGCGCACGAATGGCGTAGTGGGCCAGCAGCGTGCGGCTGTGGCGCGTGTCCTCGCAGTAGACGACATCGGCGCGCGCGAGGGTCGCTATGGCGCGCAGCGTCATGTCGGCGAGATGGCCGATCGGGGTCGCGACGAGATAGAGGCCCGGCGCAAGCGTGAGCGCGAGCTGACGCTCGAGCTCGAAGGCCACACGGCCGAGAGTCGCGGACGGGCTCGCCTTGTCTGTCGTCGGAAGCTCCTGGCTCATGCTGGCGTCTCGTATCGCTCGCTGCCGCGCAGCCTGCTCATTCAGCTCAACGCTTGTGGAAAATCCAGGGCTTATTCCCTTCTATAAATTATTATTTTGCTTCCCGCCCCGGAGCCCAGCCTGTAACCAGGGCTGAGCTGCCGCGTGTCCCCACGGGGCTCGCGGCTCGCGTTCGATGCCCCATTCGTGCCGGCAAGGGCCACTCGTATCATGACAGGTGCCGGTTCCATCTCGTGCTTGCGGCGCCTGCTTTCGGCGGGGCTCCGGAGCGGCATTCCCTCAACGGTGCTCCGCAGCGACTTTCTCTTAACGCTGCTCCGCAGCGGCTTTCTCTTTACGGTGCTCCGCACCGGTGCCGCCGCCATCGCGACGCTCGCGCTCGCGGCTTGCGCCATGAGCGGCTCTTCCGCGCCAACCAGCGCGCTCGGCGATCAGGCGTCGGCGACACTCGTCGACAGCAAGCCGAAGAAGCCGGTGCGCATCGGCATGCTTCTGCCGACCTCGGGGTATGGACCGCAGGCGGTGACGGCCAAGGGCATGAAGCAGGCAGGCGAGCTGGCGCTGTTCGAGCTCGACAATCCGCTCGTGCAGCTCATCGTCAAGGACGACAAGGGCACGCCGCAAGGCGCGGCGGATGCGGCTCGCGAGGCGATCGGCGAAGGGGCCGAGATTCTGATCGGGCCGATCACGGGCGCGGCGGCAAGCGCGGTGGCGCCTGTCGCGCGCGCGTCGAACGTGCCGGTGCTGACGTTCTCGAACGACCAGCGGGTTGCCGGTGGCGGCGTCTATCTCATGGGCGTTCCGCCGGAGCTCGAGGTGGAGCGCGTCGTCGGTTATGCGGCGAGCCGCGGGAAGCGGCGCTTCGCGGCGCTGGTGCCGGGTGATGCCTACGGGCAGGTGGTCGGTCCCGCTTTCCGCAAGGCGGTGGAGCGGAGCGGCGGCAGCGTGACGGCCGTCGCCACCTATCCCACGGAAGCCAACGCCATGGTGATGCCGGTGCGGACGCTGGCGGACGAGATCAAGCAGAGCGCGGATTCGGCGGCGCCGGTCGATGCGCTCCTGATCGCGGCGGGGCCCGAGATGCTGCCGCAGATGGACCCCGTGCTGACCTATGCCGGGCTCGGGGCCGATCGCGTGCAACTCCTCGGTACGGGCGCTTGGGACTTCCCCAATGCGGGGCGCAGCGCGGCCTTCGTCGGCGGCTGGTACCCGGGCGCGGAACCGCATGGCTGGGCGGATTTCGCGCAGCGATTCACACGCTCCTTCGGGCAGGGGCCGCCGCGGCTCGCGAGCCTCGCCTACGATGCGGTCAGCATCGCCATCATGCTGTCGTCGGCGGAGCCGGGGCAGCGCTTCACCGTGGCGGCGCTGACGCGGCCGGCGGGTTTCACGGGCGTCGACGGGACGCTGCGCTTCCGTGAGAACGGGGTATCGGAGCGCGCGCTTGCCGTGCTCGAGCTGCAGACGTTCGGCGGCAACGTCATCGACGCCGCGCCAGGCGGCGGCCCGCAGGGCGGCACGGTCAGCGCGAATTAGGCCGCGTCTAGATTAACTTGAAGTGATCCGCATTCTTCTACTCCATGGCCGCCTCAAGGGCGGCCATGGAGTGAAAAGGGAAGCGACCCGATTCAATCTGAATCGGAAACGCTCAGGCGGCGGAGACGATGCGGTCCTTGGGACGCGTCGCGGCATTGCGGCGCGACAGCTCGAGGAGCGCCTCGATGGAAACGTCGAGCGCGGCCTGGGTCGGGATGCGCTCCGGCTGGTTGTTCGCGAGCGGCGCGTAGGTCATCACGGTGCGAAGGTCGTCGCGCATCTGCGCGAGGACATAGGTCAGGGCGTCGAGCTGGTCCGTCGCCGCAGTGTGGAGGGTTGCGGCGCGCGACGTTCCGGCGCCGAGCGAGGTCAGCGGCTCGGTGGCCAGGGCCCAGGCCTCGGGCTCCGCGAGCGGGGTCACCTCGACGATGAGACGGGAGGCTCTCTCCGGCGCGGGGCTCGTCCGCAGCCGCGCGGCTTCGATGACGCGGTCGGGGTAGGTGATCACGGCGTCATGGGCCCGGAGCGCCCACTCAAGGGCTGCGATTGCCCAACGTCTCGCCCGCGCGACGAGCCAAATGCTCCCGTCGATGACAGCGTAGGCCAAATCCTCGAGCCAGAATGGCCCAGGCGGGTCGAAGCGAAAGCCGAGCATGGCGATTTCCGGAGCGCTGTAGGGGCAACGCGAGCGGCAATGCGGCGCGGGTGCGGCGCAGGGCGTTCGCAGCATGTTGGTGGGCGCTCAAAAGCTGAGCTTATTCGCTGTGTTAGACAAGCGAATTGTCAGGTTGAGCGAATGCCGGCCTGGCGAGCCGCGGCCGGCCGGCCACGGTCAGGGCTGCGCGGGCGCTGCCGCGGTGGCGCGTGTCTCGAAGGATGCGGGCAGGATCGAGGCGGGGAGCTTGCCGAAGCGACCGGGCGGCGTGCTCTCAATGGGGCTCCGGTGGGCGGCATCGCTCGCGGCGTTGCGCGTTATCGCGGGTCCCGCATAGCGGTAATGGCCGGTGATGCGGTCGACGAACAGCGCATCCTCGAGCTGCGGGCCCCAGCCGCGGTTGTGCACGATCATCAGGCGGCCGGATGGAGCCACGACCGACGACACGATGGCGATGTGGGCGCGCGAACCGCGGTTCTGGGGACGGTCGTAGGTGACGATGTCGCCGGGCCGGTAATCCTCGGCGAAGGTGGTGATCGGCAGCACCTCGCCCTGAGCGGTGAAGAAGCGGCGGAGCACCTCGGTGCGGCGCTGGTCGATGTTGGTGTCGCCCCGGCCGGCGCGCGCCTGATGCACGAGAGCTTGCAGGTCGAGCCCCAGGGCCCGGTAGGCGCGCACGACGACATCGGTGCAGACGCCGAACAGAGGGTTCACGTCGCCCATCGGGTAAGAGATGCTGCGATAGGCGTCGTTGTAGATGACGAAGCCGCCGATCTGGGACTCGGCGGCCTCGGCGAGACGCAGACCGAATGTCTCGCCATCCAAAGCGGGTGCGGCAGGAGATGATGCGGGGCTCATGGCCGCCACGGCACGCGGCTTCTCATCGATGGCACAGATGCCGGGGCGAACGGGCTTGCCGTTCTCGTCCACGTCCAAGGCTTCGACGGATCGGGGCGCGGCGGGCGTCGTCGCGTTGTGCATGTCGCCGGCCGGGGCAAGGAGCGCAAGCGTCGCGCCGGGTTCGGTCGGCGGGACCGCGGCGAGGGGCGCTTCGGCGAGGCCGGTCGCGTCAAGCCTCAAGTCGGGATGCGCTTCGGATGTTGCAGGCGAGGACGGCATGGTGGTGAGCGCCGGCTGGGGCGCCAGCGTTTGCCTCGCGCCGGCGACACTCAAGGTCTCTGGCGCGTTGCGGACGGATGTCGCGGTGGTGAGGTCGGGTGCCCGCTCGCGGGCCATCGAGCCCGGGATGGCGGCGAGCGGCAGGTCGCGCGCGAGGTGCGGGTGAACGGGTGCGGCCTCGTCGTCCGGCACGGCAATGGCGACGACATAGCCCTGCAATACGCGCACGGACTGGTGCACCACGATGGCGGATGCGACGAGGAGGAACGGCAGGAAGAGGAGGGCCAGCGCCTCGCGCTCGTCGCGCGAGTAGGGAATGGAGATGGCGCGCGCCCCGTCCCTGACGCGGCGCAGATGGCCTGCCAACTCGTGCGGGGCGAGCTTGCGGGCAAAGCCGGTGAGGTCGGCCGTGCGCGAACTGAGGGCGCGGGTCGCGGAGGCGGCTCTGGCAGTGAGCGCCTGTCCGGCCTGGCGCAGGACGAGGCGCTCGAGGCGTATGGTCTTGGTGGTCGCAGGCCGCGCGTGGGCATGCTCAGCAGCGCCGCGGCGCGTCCTGCGGTGCTGCTTTGCGCTCGGTCTCTGCTTGCCCTGCTTCTTCACCTCAGAGGCCCGGAAAACGGGGGTAGTTTACGTTTAAATTCTAGGCGACAACCCAATGGTCTACCATCGGAAAAATTGGTTTAAGAAGGATTTTGAACGTCTGTTTCATAGGCGTCACTCGAAAGCCCCAGGCGGCGGCGGATCTGCAACCGGTCGACACCCCTTTCGCGCAACTCCCTGAGTGAGGTGTCGCCCTCGCTTTTGGCGAGCTTGCGGCCGGCCTCGTCGGTCAGCAGGGCATGGTGATGATAGACGGGCTCCGGCAAGCCGAGGATGAGCTGCAACAGGCGGTGCAGGCCGGTCGCGGCGTAGAGGTCGCGGCCGCGCGTGACGTGGGTCACGCCTTGGCGTCCGTCGTCGACCGTGACGGCGAGGTGGTAGCTCGCGGGGACGTCCTTGCGTACGATGACCGCGTCGCCCCAATCGGCGGGGTCCATCTCGACGCGGCGCGGGACGCCATCCTCGCCGAGCTCGGTGAAGGTGACGCGGCGTGCGCCCGTGATGCCTTCCAGCGCGTCGAGCGCGCGATCCATGTGGAGGCGAAGCGCGAAGGGCTCGTTGCGGGCGAGACGGGTGGCGATCTCCTCGTTCGGCAAGTGCTTGTGCAGGCCCGGGTAGAGGGGGGCGCCGTCGGGATCGAGGGCGGCGGGCGCCGTCTCCGTCGCCTCGCTGATCTCGGAGCGCGTGGCGAAGCAGGGATAGAGCAGGCCGAGCTTCAGAAGCCAGTCGGAGGCGGCGCTGTAGGTGGTGAAGTGCTCGCTCTGGCGCAGCACGGGCTCCTCCCAGGCGATGCCGAGCCAGGCCAAGTCGTCGAAGATGCCGATCACGTACTCCTCGCGGCAGCGCGTGGTGTCGATGTCCTCGATGCGGACCAGGAAGCGACCGCCGAGGCGGCGGGCCATGTCGAAGCCGACCAGCGCAGAGAGCGCGTGGCCGAGATGCAGCTCGCCATTGGGGCTCGGCGCGAAACGCAGCACGGGGCGCGGGCTCATCGCGATCAATCGCAGTGGCCGGTGCGGCCGGCGCCGGGCGAATAGGTGCGGGCGACGGCCTCCACGATGCGATCGTAGATGTGCCGCTCGGAGACGGGATAGAGCAACGCCCAGCTGTTGATCAGGCGTCCGCCGCAGGTGAAGCTCACGCGCTCATAGAAGTGCATGTCGCCGCGCGTGCCGGAGATGACGAAGTATCGCCGCTTCACGGGCGCGTAGTCGAGGTCGGCGCCACTATAGTTCTCGCTCAGAAGCTGCTCGCGGTACTCGCCAAGGGTCGTGGCATCCTCGTTGTCGAAGGCGCCGACCACGAGGCGGGCACCGCCGTCGCGGGAGACGAGCACGTGGCCGTCATCGGAGTGCGCATCGGCGCGAGGTACGAAGACCGACGCGGGGTAGGCGATGGTGAAACCGCGGCTTTCGCTGGCGATGACCGTCCATTGATCGAGCTTGGCGGCACCGGCAGCCGTCGCTGCGGCTGCCGCTAAACCGATTGCGAGCGCTGATCCGACGACAATCTTGCGATCGTATGCCATGACGTTCTCACGCGCGATCCACGTTTCAATCTCGCCCGCCTAACCCTACTTTGTCTCTCGGCCGCCGCAAAGCAAGGAGCGCATCGGTCCCGTGCCGAAAGGAGCTCGTCCACAAAATCGAGAGCGCAAAGCTCCGTCACGGCGCGGGGGCGTCGCAGTGATCGCGCGCGCGCAGGATATCCGTGCCGGTGTGCTGGCGTTGCGCCGGGCGTGTCCGGTTTTGCGGGGCATGCACGACGTCGTCGGCGATCCGCCCTTGCGGCGCAGCCGATCGGGCTTCGCCGGGCTCGCGGAGATTGTGGTCAGCCAGCAGCTTTCGGGCGCGAGCGCGGACGCCATCTGGAAGCGCACGGCGCTCGTCGTCGATCCGTTCGACGCCGAGACGCTGCTCGCGCAGGACATCGGCGTGCTCCGGGGCGCGGGGCTGTCGCAGGGCAAAGCGCTGACGCTGCGCGCGATCGCCGAGGCCGTCGTGTCGGGCGCGCTCCGGTTCAAGGCCCGTGTGCCGGCGGAGAAGCTGCGCGAGGATCTGCTCGCGATCCGCGGCGTCGGTCCGTGGACGGCGGACATCTACGTGATGTTCTGCCTCGGGCATGCGGACGGGTTCGCGTCCGGCGATCTTGCGCTACAGGTGGCGGCGCAGCGCGCCTACAAGCTCGACGCGCGTCCCTCGGCGCTCGAGCTCGAGGCGATGGCCGAGGCGTGGCGGCCCTGGCGCGGGATCGCCGCACGGCTGCTCTGGGCCTACTACGTGCATCCCGATTTCAAGGCCTGAGGCCCTCATCCGGCGGCGCAATTGCTGCGTATAAATGGGGTCATCCCGCTGATGCGGCGCGGAAAGTTCCCGACGGAGCCCAAGAGCTTCACAGAGGTGACATGCGTCGCTAGTATCCCCCCGCCAATCGGGGGTGACGCCCTGATTCGACGAACCGACTGGAAGCAAGCTCGTGAATGCTCATGCTGCCACGCCGGAAGCCTTTCCGGCACTGGTTCTCAACGCCGACTTCCGGCCCCTGAGCTACTACCCGTTGTCGCTCTGGAGCTGGCAGGAGTCGGTGAAGGCCGTCTTTTTGGATCGCGTCAACATCGTCTCCGAATATGAGCGGACGGTGCGCTCGACCAGCTTCGAGATGCGGCTCCCCTCGGTCGTCTCGCTCAAAACCTACGTCAAACCAGCGCTTTACCCGGCCTTCACGCGGTTCAACGTGTTCCTGCGCGACCGCTTCCAGTGCCAGTACTGCAATGCGCGCGAGGATTTGACGTTCGACCACCTGATCCCACGCTCGCGCGGCGGGCAGACGCGCTGGGACAACGTCGTCACCGCGTGCGCGCCGTGCAATCTCAGGAAGGGCGGCGCGATGCCCTGGGATGCGGGCATGCGCCCTTTCCAGATGCCGTACCGGCCGACGGTTTTCGAGCTGCATCGTAACGGGCGGCTTTTCCCGCCCAATTACCTGCACGACAGCTGGCTCGACTATCTCTACTGGGATACCGAGCTTGAGCCTTAGGGTCTACCACCCACCACTCCATGGCCGGGCTTGACCCGGCCATCCAGGGCCGCTCGGCAAACGTCTCACAAGTTGCCCCTGGATGGCCGCCTGTCGCGGCGAAGCCGCGCTCCGCGCGGACGGCGGCCATGGTTGATAGGATGATGCGCACCAAGCTGAGTTGAGCATGCCCTGGATCTCTTGTGTCTTCGATGACTCTTCCGCTGGGTTCCGGGTCTCCCCCCGGATCAAGTCCGGGGTTCGCCCGGAATGACGGGTAAAAATCGGCTGCCCTCTCGCGAGCGCGGGGCGATGGCGAGCGGGTGCAAAAAAAAGGCCCCGTTGCCGGGGCCCATGAGTTGGAAGGTCTAACGAAGTAACCAACGGGCACGCGTGTCCGCGTGCCCTGCAGGCGGTGCCCGAGCAGCTAGGCTCCGGCGGTCGCCCGATTCAAAATTCAGGCGGCGCGTCGCTCGGGGCGGCGAGCGCACAGCGTGTAGGCGATGGCCTCGACGGCTTTGCCCCAATCCGAGGTTTCAGCGCCTGCCGCGTCCGCGCCGAAGGCGCGCATGGCGTCGCGGGCCGTGCCGCCGTCGCGGAAGAAGCGCGCGCAGGATTGGCGCGCGACTCCGACGGCCTGGTGCCACTCGATAGGGTTCAAGTGCTCGGGGATCATCGATCGCTCCTCATCGTCCTACTGGTCACGCAACAGACAAAAAAGGGGCAAGCACACCGGCTCTTCAGTGCCACTACGCAAAACCGGTTCATGCGGCACCAACTGGGACTGGTGTCAGGCGCCCGGTATGCTTGCCTTTCCATTGGAAGCAAGGAGTTGGCGTTTCCGTCGACAGAGGCCGACGAGATGCCACTCACAAGCTTCCGAAACTCTTGGTCGGGGAACGCACTACATCCCGCGGGGACCGACTAGCTCCCGCTCGCCGTCTCGCTCTCGTCCGCGGCGGGCGACTGACCCTTTGCACGTGCGGCCTCGAGAACGGCGCCTACGACATCATGCAACGAACGCCACGTACTCTCTTCAAGCATCGGCATCACTCACTGCTACGCGTCGAGACGCACACCGAGGAGCGAACTCCTCTCACGCTCACGCTGACAAAGACGCAGACTCGGGGACGCAATACTGGGGGACGCAGTACGAGACTCGGGATACGCGGGACGCAACTCGGGGTAGGCAGGGCGGGGTGCGAGCCGCTCGGAGATACGCAGAGACTTAGTTCTCCGAGCGGCCCGCTTTAATCTCTCGAACACGCCGGCGAGCGTGTCCTTGGGGGATGCAGGGGGGTATTCGAACGCATTACGCAGCACGCTTTTACGCCACTCACTCTTACGCCACTCACTGGTACGCAACGCACGGGCACTCAACTCGACGCAACGCTTACTCGGGGTACGCAACGCAACGGCACTCGGTACTGAACTGACGCAACAGGCACGCAAGGTGTTCCGGATCACGGAACGGACATCTGTGGAGAACGCTGGATCCTCGCCATCACGCCGACCGTCTTGGGGGAGAAAACGGGGCTCGACAGTTTCGGGCGAGACACCGGCCGACGGTTCGGCCTCATGTTGCCCTCGGGACTCACTGACGTTCGGCATTTCCTCCCTCCGCGGTACGCACGCACTCGACGTTCTTTTTGTGTTCCGCGAATGAGACCAATTAACCGTGACACTGTGGCCACGCGAGGGCGCAAAATTGACTGAGGCGCGATATGATCTTGACTTGATGCGACGCGGCCACATGCGTCACGCGCAAGGGCTTCAGCAGCCTCGATTTTTGTTCGACCGAGTTCTTTTGTTGATAAGCGGAGAGCGTTGAAAGAGCCGGTTATTCGGCCGAGGCGGCGGCCAGCGTGGCGGCCTTCAACGCGCCAAGGAATGCCGCCAGCGAGACGACGGCGTTCCAGCCCGCCATGGACAGGCCGAGGAACGTCCAGGCGGCCTCGTCGCAGCGGGGGACAATCGTCGTCTCGAGCCGCTTCAAGAGGTCGGCCGCGTTGGTCGACTGCACCTGCATCGTTCCGCATGTGTCGGGGCCGGCCCACAACTTCCACTCCACGCCCGCGTGGTAGACGCCGAGCCCGGAGTTGGCGAGGAAGGCGAGCGCCACGACGGCGAAGATGACGGCGGCGAGGCGCGGCATCTCGGAGACGAGGGCCATGGCGACGAACAGAAGCGGGATCGCCGCGTAATAGGCGTAGCGCTGCAACAGGCAAAGCGGGCACGGGGCGAGGCCGCCCAGGTGCTCAAAGCCAAGTGCGGTCAGGATGACGGCCGCGGCGAGAAAGAGCGTGAAGCCGCCGAAGCGGTAGGCCGCGCTGCGCTCAGGCGTGTCCGACGTCAACATGTCCTCAGCGGCTCCGGGTCAGTTCGGTCTAGAACACATATCTAATGGCGACGAAGCCCAGCACCAGGAGCACCACGAACACGGTGGTGACGAGGCTCAGGCGTTTCTCGATGAACTCGCGGATCGGCTCGCCGAAGAAATAGAGCAGAGCCGCGACGAGGTAGAAGCGCATGGCACGGGCGATGATGCTCGCGACCATGAACTCGACGATCGGCATGTGGGTCACGCCGGCGGTGATGGTCAGCACCTTGTAGGGGAAGGGCGTCATGCCCTTGATGATCAGGATCCAGACGCCCCATTCGTTGAACCAGTCGACGAACGTCTGGAAGCTCTCGGCCTTGCCGTAAAGCTCGAGGATCGGCTGACCGACCTGCTCGAAGAAGAAGTAGCCGATCAGGTAGCCGAAGACGCCGCCGATCACGGAGCCCACGGTGGCGATCGTCGCGTACCACCACGCCTTGAGGCGGTTGGCCAGCACCATGGGCACCAGCATCACGTCCGGCGGGATGGGGAAAAAGGAGCTTTCGATGAAGGACACCCAGAACAGGGCATGCGGCGCGTGGGGCGAGCCCGCCTTCGCCATCATCCAATCGTAGAGGCGCCGCATCATCGCTTGTCTGCTCCCCCGAAATTCCGAATGCCGGCTCCGATCTGCAGCGCTCCCACTCCTTACGTCATGGCCGCCCATTGAGGCGGCCATCAGGGGCCACACGGAAGACGTGTCACATTCCGCCCTGGATGGCCGGGTCAAGCCCGGCCATGGTGTGATGTGGGGAAAGCAGCTCGATCGGCAACTACATGTCCTTCCGCGCTGCTTAGTGGGCGCGGGGCTGCTTGTCCATTGCGGCGCGGTCGTCGTGGTGAAGCAAGGGCGTCACAGGTGCAAGGCTCGCTGACAATTCGAGGACGATCCTGTTCAAGACGAAGCGTCCGGCCCGCGTGGCCCGGATGCGGCCGCGTTTGAGCGGCTGAGCCGCGGCAGCCGGCGCCAGGCCCGGGCCGAGGCAGGCGCGGATCTCGTCGAAGCCGGGATCGGATGTGGGGTCGGAGACGCGCTCGATGAGGCCCTCGGCGGCGAGCCTGTCGAGGGTCGAAGCGCGCGGGGCGAGGCCGCCGATGCGCGACAGACGGTCGAGATCGAGGCCCTCGCCGAGGCGCAGGCCCATGAGCAGCATCTCGTCGGTGCGCGCTTCGGGGGCGAGCTCCTCGGTTTCGAGGATGCCGTGGCCGTGGCGCTCGACGTTGCCGAGCCAGCGCTCGGGATTGCGCTCGGTGGCGGTGGCAATGTGCGCGTCGGGGGTCGTGATGCGGCCATGGGCGCCGGGGCCAATGCCCGCATACGCGCCGTAGCGCCAATAAAGAAGATTGTGCCGGCTCTCCTCGCCCATGCGGGCGTGGTTCGAGATCTCGTAGGCCGGAAGGCCGGCCGCTTGCGTCAGCTCCTGCGTCAGCTCGTAGAGATCGTGGGCGTCCTCGGCGGCCGGTATGGCGAGGCGGTCTTTGGCATAGAGGTCGGCGAAGCGCGTTCCGGGCTCGATGGTGAGCTGATAGAGCGAGAGGTGGCCGCTCGCCATGGCGAGGGCTTCGTTGAGTTCGGCGCGCCAGTCGGTGGGGGTCTGTCCGGGGCGGGCATAGATCAGGTCGAAGGAGACGCGTTCGAAGGTGCGATGCGCGATGTCGATGGCGGCTTTCGCTTCAGCGACCGAATGGATGCGGCCGAGGCGTTTCAGCTCCGCGTCGCGCAGCGACTGCACGCCGATCGAGACGCGATTGACGCCGGCCTGCCGGTAGCCCGCGAAGCGCCCCGCCTCGACGCTTCCCGGATTGGCTTCGAGGGTGATCTCGGCGTCGGGCGCGACGGGCCAGAGCGCGGCGATGCGCTCGAGGATCGCCGCGACCGTCTCGGGCTGCATGAGCGACGGCGTGCCGCCGCCGAAGAAGATCGAGGTGACGGTTTTTTCCCCTCCCCCTTGTGGGGAGGGGTTAGGGGTGGGGGGAAGCCCGATAATCGATGTTGGGGGTTCCCCCCCTCCCGACCTCCCCCACGAGGGGGGAGGAGAAGGGGCGGCGATCAGGGCGGCGACGTGGTCGAGCTCGCGCGCGTAGGCAGCAAGGTAGCGCGCCTCGTCCCAACCGTCGAAGCGCACATGGCTGTTGAAGTCGCAGTAGGGGCACTTCTGCGCGCAGAACGGCCAGTGGATGTAGACGCCGAAACCGGGCGTGTCGCTCGTCATTGGATTTTCGTGTCTTCGACGACTCTTACGCTGGGTTCCGGGTCTCGTTGGCATGCGCTCGCTTCGCCCGGAATTACGGTTGAAGAAGGGCTCATCGGCTGGCGGCCAGCAGTAGGCGCGCGAGGGTGCGCCAGCGGGGCTCGGCGTCGGGGACGTCGGCGGAGGCTGCGGCGGATTCAAGGGCGGCGAGGAAGGACGCAAGGTCGCGTGCGCTCCAGTATGCGCCATTGCGGGCGAGGTCGTCGCGCAGGCTCGCGATGAATTTCGCCAGCTCGGCTTCGGTCGAGAGGTTGCGCGCGGCGGCGTCGAGGGCTTCGAGGTCGCGGCCGCCCTTGCCGGTGACTGCCGTCCTCGGGACGTGCTCCAGGCAATCACGCTTGAAGGCGTCGAAGGCGCGCGTGCGATGAGAGATCGCATACTTGGCCGCGGGCTCCATCTCGCCGAATGTGCGGGTCTCTCCATCGGGCACGAAGATCGGGTCGTAGCCGAAGCCGTTGCCGCCACGCGACGGCCAGCGCAGCGTTCCGTAGACGCGGCCCTCGAACAGGCGATGCTCGCCCGTAGGCCACGCGAGGCAGAGGACGGAGATGAAGTTGGCGCGTGGCGGCAGGCCGTCCCAGGCGCCCTTCTCGGCGAGCGCGTCGTGGACACGCTGCATGGCGAGCGCGAAGTCCTTGCCGGGGCCGGCCCAGCGGGCCGAGTAGACGCCGGGCGCGCCATCGAGGGCGTCGATCTCGAGCCCCGAATCGTCGGCGAGTGCGGGAAGGCCAGATCCGGACGCGGCTGCGAGGGCCTTCAGACGCGCGTTGCCGTCGAAGGTGGATTCGGTCTCGTCGGGCTCGGCGAGCTCAAGCTCGCTCGCAGAGACGGCGTCGAAGCCATAGGGCGCGATCAGCTCCTTGATCTCCCACACCTTGCCGGGGTTGTGGCTGGCGACGACGAGGCGGCTGCCGGGCTCGAGCTGCTTCATGCGCCGAACTCCCAGATGCGCGGCTCGGCGAACTCGATCGAGTTGCCCGCGGGGTCGCGGATGTAGATGGAGCGGCCGCCGCCCGGCCATTCGAAGTCGGCTTCGACGGCGACGGCGAGCTCGGCAAGTCGGTCACGCCAGGCGTCGAGGCTGGTCGCGCTCGCGGCAAAGCAGACGTGGCCCGCTCCGACCGCGCCGTGGGCGGGGACCGGAAGCTTTCCGCTCGCGGGCTTCAGCGTTGCCTCGGGGTTGAAGATCAGCAGCATCTGGTTATCGAGCTTGTAGAAGACATGGCGACCCTCGGCGCGGGCGTACGGCTCGCGGTCGAGCAGGCGGTTGTAGAATGCCTCAGCCGCGGCGAGGTTGCCGGCGTAGAGGACGGTTTCCAGGATGGCACGTACGGTCATGGCGCGTCCTCAACCCTTTCCCCGTAAGGACGGGGCAAGGGGATTAGTTCAGGGCGCCTAGGAATATCAACATGGAAAGGGTGCCGAGGGCCGTGCGCCCCGCGTGCAGCCAGCCCCATTTCTCGATGAGCGCCCTCGTCTCGAGGCCGGCGGCCTCGATGGGCGTGTCGTCGAGCCGATGGTTGGTCGGCATGATCGCAAAGAGCGTGTAGGGCCAGTTCGCGAGCAGGACCAAGCCGCCAACGAGCCAGAGCCAATCGCCGGTGATCAGCCAGGTGGCCGCGCCGAGCAGGAAACCCAGGACGGCGAGCGGGGCCTGCATGGCGAAGCCCCGCGCGTAGCTCGGTTTCCATTCGGTGAGGAGCGCCTGATCGTCGAGCCCGAGGCGGGCCGGCTGCTCGGCGAAGTTTATGTAGAAAGCGGCGCCCGTGAAGATGGCGGCGACCGCGAGGGCGAGATGTCCGAGCAACATGGCGTGCTCCTTCGACAAGCGACGACAACGTGCATCCTGCTGCTCCTCACGTCACGGCGGAACCTGCGTCGCATGGGTCCCTCTTCCCGGAAAGGATGGGAGGAGGGTCACTCACGCCACCGTCAGCTTCTGCAGCTCGACGAGCTCGGCGATGCCTTTCTTGGCGAGCGCCATAAGCTGGTCGAAGCTCTCCTGGGAGAAGGCGGTCGTCTCGGCCGTGCCCTGCACCTCGACGATGCCGCCGGCGCCGGTCATGACGAAGTTGGAATCCGCGTCAGCCGCCGAGTCCTCGGCGTAGTCGAGATCGAGGACGGGGGTACCCTTGTAGAGCCCGCAGGACACCGCCGCCACGTGGTCGCGCAGCACGCCGTCCTTCACCATGTCGCGCAGCTTCATCCACTGGATGCAATCGTAGAGGGCGACCCAGGCGCCGGTGATGGCCGCTGTGCGCGTGCCGCCGTCGGCCTGGATCACGTCGCAGTCGATCGAGATCTGCCGTTCGCCGAGCTTCGGCAGGTCGACCACGGCGCGCAACGCGCGGCCGATGAGGCGCTGGATCTCCTGCGTGCGGCCGGACTGGTTGCCGACGGACGCCTCGCGGCGCGTGCGCTCGCTCGTGGCGCGTGGCAGCATGCCGTATTCTGCCGTCACCCAGCCGCGACCCTGACCCTTGAGCCAGGGCGGGATGCGCTCCTCGAGGCTCGCCGTGCAGAGCACGTGGGTATTGCCGAACTTGATCAGGCAGGACCCTTCGGCGTGCATGGAGACGGCGCGCTCGAGAGAGACGCGGCGAAGCTCACCGGGCTGGCGTTTGGAGGGGCGCATCTGGGCTCATGAGTTGCTTTGGGACGTTTCGTGCGGAACGGCGCGGGCACAACGCGCTCCACCTCAAACACATGTCGGTCGCGCGACCCTACGGGAGGGCTCCAGCGCGATCAACCTCAATCGCGGTGATTTTGCCTATGCGGCGCAAGGTTACCAGCGGACTGGGGCCGGTCTTGCATTGACGTGCGCGGCCGCCATTTTTAGGCTCAAATCGGTAATCTCCACCGGCCCAGCAAAAGAGCGCGATGTCCGAACCACAATCCGAGATCAAAAGGCTCAGCGAGCGATCGCGCGCCATCCTGCGCCAGATCGTCGACAGCTACCTCGCGACGGGCGAGCCTGTGGGCTCGCGCAACCTGTCGCGCGTGCTGCCGATGACGCTGTCGCCGGCGTCGATCCGCAACGTGATGAGCGATCTCGAGCACGCGGGCCTCATCTATGCGCCGCACACGTCGGCCGGGCGGCTTCCCACGCAGTCGGGGCTGCGCATGTTCGTCGACGGGCTCCTGGAGGTCGGCGACCTCTCCGAGGAGGAGCGGCGCCAGATCGAGGCGCAGCTCGCGGTCCGCCGCACCAAGTCGCTGGACCAGGTGCTGATGGAAGCCGGCGAGATGATCTCGGGGCTTTCGCATTGCGCGGGCGTGGTCGTCGCCGAGAAGCAGGTCGCGCGGCTCAAGCACATCGACTTCGTGCCGATCGATCCGACGCGCGCGCTCGTGGTGCTGGTCGACGAGGATCAGAGCGTCGAGAACCGGCTGATCGACATTCCGCCCGGGCTGCCGCCTTCGGCGCTGGCGGAGGCGGCCAACTACCTCAACGCGCACATCCGCGGGCTCACTATCGCGGAGGCGCGGGGGGCAGTCGAGGCGGAGCTCGGCAAGGCACGCGCCGAGCTCGACCGGCTGACGCAGAAGGTGGTAACGGCGGGATTGGCTGAGTGGTCCGGCAGCGTCGACGACCGCAAGAGCCTCATCGTGCGCGGGCAAGCCAACCTGCTCAAGGATCTGACGGCGATCGAGGACCTCGAGCGCATCCGCCAGCTCTTCGACGATCTCGAGACCAAGCGCGACCTGTCGCAGATTCTGGGGCTCGCCGAGCACGCGGACGGCGTGCGCATTTTCATCGGCTCGGAGAACAAGCTGTTCTCGCTCTCCGGCTCGTCGCTGATCGTGGCACCTTTCCACGATACGGACCGCAAGGTGGTGGGCGTGCTCGGCGTCATCGGGCCGACGCGCCTCAACTATGCGCGTATTATTCCCATGGTGGACTATACGGCGCGGCTCGTGAGCCGCGTGCTGACTTGATTTTTTTGTAATCGGGGCAGATATCGGGCGCGTTCCCGGCGCGCCTTCTGCGATGCCCTCAGATCAGTGCGGAGACCCCATGGCCGACGAAACGACGAAACCCGAAGACGCCGGTCCAGAGGCAACGTCGCCTGCCGCGAACACCGATGCGGCGGAGCTTGCGGCGCGGCTCGCGGCCGAGGTCGACACGCTGCAGGGCCAGATCGCCGATCTCACGGACCGGCTGCTGCGGGCGCACGCGGAAATGGAGAACATCAGGAAGCGCGCAGAGCGCGAGCGCGAGGAGACGGCCCGGTACGCCATCAGCAAGTTCGCGCGCGAGGTGGTCGGGGTGGCCGACAATTTCGAGCGCGCCATTCAGGCCGTGCCGGCGGGGGCGGCCGACCAGGACAGCGCCCTGCAGAGCCTCGTCGAGGGCGTCAGCATGACGGAGCGCGAGTTCGTCAACGTGCTCGAGCGTAACGGGGTGCGACGCGTCAATCCCAAGGGCGAGCCTTTCAACCCGCACCTGCATCAGGCCATGATGGAGATGCAGAACCCCGACGTCGCGGCCGGCACCATTCTCGAGGTGTTCCAGCCGGGCTACGTGATCGAGGATCGCGTGCTGCGGCCGGCGATGGTGGTGGTGGCAAAGGGCGGGCCCAAAGCCTCCAAGCCCGAGAGCGCGGACCCCGAAGGCGGGCCGGGCGAGGAGGCCGGAAACGACAATGCGCCCTAGGTGCCCGGCCGCCGATGGGACCGATCGGTAACGCTTTGTCAGGCATTGCGTGGTTGAGGTGAGGCGCCAGGGGGCACTCGGGGGCTTGCACTGGGCCCCATGAGAAGTGTTAAAGCAACAGGCCCAAATTTGAACCTGCGGCGGGGGGAAGCGCCCGTTGCGCGGCGAAAACACGACCCTATATAAGCCCGCATCATCATTTGTTCTCCTGGGGACCGAATCCCCGTGCCTCCGCCAAGGAGGCCAAGGGACGAGCCGGGCGCCAGTGCAACTAGGGTCCGGACGGTCTGCCGCAACGAAGAGGAAAGTCGGAGAATGTCAAAAGTCATCGGTATCGATCTCGGCACCACCAACTCGTGCGTCGCCGTCATGGAAGGGGGCAAGCCCCGAGTCCTCGAGAACGCCGAAGGCATGAACACCACCCCGTCGATCGTCGCCTTCGCGGACGATGGCGAGCGGCTCGTCGGACTACCGGCCAAGCGCCAGGCCGTGACCAATCCCACCAACACGCTCTTTGCCATCAAGCGCCTCATCGGACGGCGCTACGACGACCCGATGGTCGAGAAGGACAAGAAGCTCGTTCCCTACCAGATCGTGAAGGGACCGACGGGCGACGCGTGGGTCGAGTCCAACGGCAAGGCGTACTCGCCGCAGCAGATCTCGGCCTTCATCCTGCAGAAGATGAAAGAGACGGCCGAGGCCAAGCTCGGCGAGCCGGTCACGCAGGCCGTCATCACGGTGCCCGCCTACTTCAACGACGCGCAGCGTCAGGCGACGAAGGACGCCGGCAAGATCGCAGGCCTCGAGGTTCTGCGCATCATCAACGAGCCGACGGCGGCGGCGCTGGCCTACGGCCTCGACAAGAAGAAGGAAGCCAAGACCATCGCCGTCTACGACCTCGGCGGCGGCACCTTCGACATCTCGATTCTGGAGATCGGCGATGGCGTGTTCGAGGTGAAGAGCACCAACGGCGACACGTTCCTCGGCGGTGAAGACTTCGACATGAAGCTCGTCGCCTACCTCGCCGACGAGTTCAAGAAAGAGCAGGGCATCGACCTCAGGAGCGACAAGCTGGCGCTGCAGCGGCTCAAGGAAGCTGCCGAGAAGGCCAAGATCGAGCTCTCCTCGTCGGCGCAGACCGAGATCAATCTGCCGTTCATCACGGCCGACCAGACGGGCCCGAAGCATCTCACGATGAAGCTGACGCGCGCCAAGCTCGAGAGCCTGGTCGACGACCTCATCATGAAGACGCGCGGACCTTGCGAGCAGGCGATCAAGGATGCCGGCCTCAAGGCGGCCGAGATCGACGAGGTGGTGCTCGTCGGCGGCATGACGCGCATGCCCAAGGTGCAGCAGGTCGTGAAGGAGCTGTTCGGCAAGGAGCCCCACAAGGGCGTCAACCCGGACGAGGTGGTGGCCGTCGGTGCGGCGATCCAGGGCGGCGTCCTCAAGGGCGAAGTCAAGGACGTGCTGCTGCTCGACGTGACGCCGCTGTCACTCGGCATCGAGACGCTCGGCGGCGTGTTCACGCGCCTGATCGACCGCAACACGACCATCCCGACCAAGAAGAGCCAGGTGTTCTCCACGGCCGAGGATGGGCAGAACGCGGTCACGATCCGTGTCAGCCAGGGCGAGCGCGAGATGGCGGCCGACAACAAGCTGCTCGGCCAGTTCGATCTCGTCGGACTGCCGCCGGCGCCGCGCGGCGTGCCGCAGGTCGAGGTCACGTTCGACATCGACGCCAACGGCATCGTGCACGTGTCGGCCAAGGACAAGGCAACGGGCAAGGAGCAGTCGATCCGCATCCAGGCCTCGGGCGGCCTCTCCGATTCCGAGATCGAGCGCATGGTGAAGGACGCCGAAGCGCACGCGGCCGAGGACAAGAAGAAGCGCGAGCTGGTCGAGGCGAGAAACCAGGCCGAGGCGCTGGTCCACTCGACCGAGAAGGAGCTCGCCGAGAACGGCGAGCTGCCGGCGGTGGCCGCGGTCAAGGGCGACGTGGAAAAAGCCGTCGAGGCGGCCAAGGAGGCGATCGCATCCGACGATGCCGATCGCATCAAACAGGCGACCGCATCGCTCGCTCAGGTGGCGATGAAGATCGGCGAGGCCATCTACAGCGCCAAGGGCAGCGATGCCGGCGCGGGCGAGGGCTCCTCCGACACGGGCGGCTCGGACGACACCATCGTCGACGCCGACTTCGAAGAGGTCAAGGACGACAAGAAGCAGGCGGGTTGATTCAACTCGCCATTCCCTCCCCGGCCTCGTGCGGATAATCTCTGCACGGCCGGGGAGCCGTTTTTCGAGCGGGCGTTCTCGCCCGGGTGGCGCCCCAGCAGCCCTTCGGATTGTACTTGCCTCCCGTCTCTGCCCGCCGGATAGAATGCCTCCCCATGGCCAAACGCGACTATTATGAAATCCTCGGTGTCCCCCGCACGGCGAGCGAGCAGGATCTCAAAGCCGCCTTCCGCACGCTCGCCAAGGAATGCCATCCGGACCGCAATCCCGGCGACATGGCCAAGGAACAGCAGTTCAAGGAGCTCAACGAGGCCTACGAGGCGCTGAGGGATCCGCAGAAGCGCGCGGCCTACGACAAGTTCGGCCACGCCGCCTTCGATCACGGCATGGGGGGGCGCGGCGGATTCGGTCCCGACTTCGCCTCGTCGATGTCGGACATCTTCGACGACCTGTTCGGCGAGTTCATGGGCGGGCGGCGCGGCGGCGGTCAGCGGCGCGGCACATCGCGCGAGCGCGGCGCGGACCTGCGCTACAACATGGAAATCACGCTCGACGAGGCGTTCACCGGCAAGACGGCCGAAATCCGTGTGCCGACGAGCATCGCATGCGAAACATGCTCGGGCAGCGGGGCCAAGGTCGGCACCAAGCCGACCACGTGTCCGACCTGCTCGGGGCTCGGCAAGGTGCGCGCGAGCCAGGGCTTTTTCACCATCGAGCGGACGTGCCCGACGTGCATCGGGCGCGGCGAGGTGATCGACGACCCGTGTCCGGTCTGCTCGGGGGCGGGCCGCGTGACGCGCGAGCGGATGCTCTCGGTCCCCATCCCGGCTGGCGTCGAGGACGGGACCAAGGTGCGGCTCGTCGGCGACGGCGAGGCCGGTCTGCGCGGCGGGCCGCCGGGCGACCTTTACATCTTCCTCTCCATCAAGCCGCACTCGTTCTTTCAGCGCGACGGGGCGGACGTCTTCTGCAGGGTGCCGATCGCGATGACGACGGCGTCGCTCGGCGGGCAGATCGAGGTGCCTTCGCTCGAGGGCAAGGCGAGCCGGGTGAAGATTCCGGAAGGCACCGAGAGCGGCAAGCAGTTCCGGCTCAAGGGCAAGGGCATGCCAGTGCTGCGCTCGAAGGCGATCGGCGACATGTACATCCAGGTCGAGGTCGAGACGCCCAAGAGCCTGACGCGGCGCCAGCGCGAGCTGCTCGAGGAGTTCGAGCGGGAGAGCCACAAGGGCACGAGCCCCGACAGCGCCGGCTTCTTCGCGCGCGTCAAAGATTTCTTCGACGGCAAGGCGGGCTAAGGCTTCGCCATCGACACGTTCGGGCACGGAGGCCGCATGAGCCAATCCTCGACCAAGCTTCTCTTTTTCGCCGGCAGCGCGCGGGACGCTTCCTTCAACAAGCGGCTCGCCAGGCTCGGATTCGAAATTGCGGAAGCCAACGGGATCGCGGCCACGTTCGCCGATCTCGGCGACTATCCCATGCCGCTCTACGATGCGGATTTGCAGGCCCTCGACGGCATTCCCGAGAACGCGAAGAAGTTCGAGGCGCTGATGAAGGTGCACACGGGCATCTTCATCGCCTGTCCCGAGTACAACGCCTCCATCACACCGCTGCTCAAGAATACGCTCGACTGGGTGAGCCGCATCCGCGTCGAGGGCGAGGAGCCGCTCGCCGTCTACAAGACGCGCGTCTTCGCGCTCGGCTCGGCATCGAACGGCGGGCTCGGAGGCTTGCGCGGGCTCAACACGGTGCGGACCACGCTCGAGCTCGGCACAGGTGCGCTGGTGCTGCCGGATCAGTTCGCCGTGCCCCGGGCCGCCGACGCCTTCGAGGACAACGGACACCTCAAGAACAAGGAGAGCCAGGAGACGTTCAAGAAGCTCATCCAGAAGCTTGCGCGCGCCGCGCACGTCCTGCACGGCTGACCCATGCCACGCACCGAGGCACGAGATCGTCTCATCGTCGCGCTCGACATGCCGACCGTCGAGGAGGCGCGCCAGCTCGTTTCCAGGCTTGGCGACAGCGTGCACTTCTACAAGGTCGGACTCGAGCTTCTGTTCGCCGGCGGCCTCGACCTCGCGCGCGATCTCAGCCGCCAGCGCAAGCGTGTGTTCCTCGACATGAAGCTTCTCGACATCGGCAACACGGTCGAGCGGGCGGTCGCCAACGCGAGCGAGCTCGACATCGCCTTCCTCACGGTGCACGGCCATGACCTCAAGACGCTCCGCGCCGCCGTGTCGGGCCGGGCGGGCGGCAAGGTGAAGCTGCTCGCGGTCACGGTGCTGACCAGCCTTTCGGCGGACGACCTTCGCGAGCAGGGATCGTCGCTTTCGCCAGCCGACCTCGTTCTCAAGCGCTCGGAGATGGCCTTCGCGGCGGGGTTCGACGGCGTCATCGCATCGGGACAGGAAGCGGCCCGCATCCGCGCCAGCACGGGGCCCCGCTTCCTGATCGTCACGCCAGGCATCCGGCTCACCGGCAGCGCCACCGACGACCAGGAACGCGTCATGACGCCCGAGCACGCCATCCTCGCCGGCGCCGATCACATCGTCATCGGGCGTCCGATCACGCAGGCGGACGATCCCAAGGCGGCGGCCGAGACCTTCGTCCATCACATTCACGATGCGCTCGTCAAAGCGCGTGCCGGTGCATCCGGCCCACATTGAGATCACGCCAACAAGCGGAAAGGGGACGACCATGGCCAAGGGTTATGTCATCGCGCACGCCACGGTGACGGACGCGGAGAAGTGGGCGCAGTACGTCGCCAAGTCCAAGATCGCGCTCGACAAGTTCGAGGGAAAGCCGATCGTGCGCGGCGGCAAGTGCCAGATCATGGAAGGCCAAGGCACGCAGCGGAACGTGGTGCTCGAGTTCCCCTCCTACGAGCACGCCCTCGGCTATGCCACGAGCCCGGAATACGCCGAGGCGAAGATCCTGAGAGCCGGAGCCGGGACCCTCGACATCACGGTGGTGGAGGGAGTTTAGTCCTCCGCAGCGAGCTTCGAAGGTCCGACACGTCATGGCGCACACGCCGACCCGTCAATCTCCCGCCGGTGAGGCCCGGCCGCCATGGCGCGCGTCGGTGCTTACCCTGTTTCCGGAGGCGTTCCCGGGGCCGCTCGGCGTTTCGCTCGCCGGGCAAGCCCTGGACGCAGGGCTGTGGTCGCTCAAGCTGCTCCAGATCCGCGATTTCGGCATCGGGCGGCATCGCGCGGTCGACGATACGCCGGCGGGAGGCGGGGCCGGCATGGTCATGCGGGCGGATGTGCTTGCGGCCGCGATCGACGCGGCGCGAAAGGACGAACCGGACCTGCCGCTCCTCTACATGTCACCCCGCGGCGCGCCCCTCACGCAGGAGCGCGTGCGAGCGCTTTCCGCCGGGCCGGGCGTGATGGTGCTGGCCGGGCGCTTCGAGGGCATCGACGAGCGCCTCATCGCCGGGCGCGACCTCATGGAGGTGTCGATCGGCGACTATGTGCTGTCCGGCGGAGAACTCGCGGCGATGGTGCTGCTCGATGCCTGCGTGCGGCTCATCCCGGGTGTGCTCGGCGCTTCGGCCAGCCTCGTTCACGAGAGCTTCGAGGACGGACTGCTCGAATATCCTCAGTACACGAAGCCTCGCGACTGGGAGGGCCGCCCGACGCCCGAGGTGCTGGTCTCAGGCGATCACGCGAAGATCGCCGCGTGGCGGCGCGCGGAAGCCTTGCGCCTCACGCGTGAGCGACGGCCCGACCTGCTCGCACCCAAGGAAAAAGGCTAGCGCCAGCGCAGCGCGGGGCTGGTTGCGGCGTTTTTCCGCGCTCAGAGCTTGGCAGGCCTCTCTCCCCGCTTTATCGAGGGTATGCAATCGGATGCCTTCTCCTGCTCAGGCTGCTCCGATCTCGCCCTTCAGCGGAGGCCCGAACGACGATGGCGACTGATACAACGGTCATGGGGCTCAGCCAGGCGGTGGCGCTCCTCACGGCGAGCGTCGTCGCGGTGCCGCTCTTCCGCAAGCTCGGGCTCGGCTCGGTGCTCGGCTATCTCACGGTCGGGCTTGCTCTGGGGCCGTTCGGTGTCGGGCTGGTCAGCGATCCGGTGGCCGTGCTGCATGTGGCCGAGCTCGGCGTCGTGATGTTCCTCTTCATCATCGGACTCGAGATGCGTCCGGCCAAGCTCTGGGCGTTGCGACAGGACATCTTCGGGCTCGGATTGGCGCAGGTGCTGACGTGCGGGGCGCTGCTCTCCTGCGTCGGTGTATTTCTCGGCGGGCTCTCGTGGCCGGTCGCCATCATCGGCGCCATGGGCTTCGTATTGTCGTCTACAGCCGTGATCATGAAAATGCTCGACGAGCGCGGCGAGACGGCAACGCCCGGCGGGCAGCGGGCCGTCTCCATCCTCCTGCTCGAGGATCTGGCCATCGTTCCGCTGCTGGCGCTGGTCGCGCTGTTCGGCGCACTCGACGACGGACAGGTCGGAAGCGCGCAGCAGATGTGGCTCAACGTCGGCACCGCGATCGGAGCCATCGTGGCCGTGGTCGTGGCGGGGCGGTGGCTGCTCAATCCGCTGTTCGGGCTGGTGGCAACGCTCGGCGGGCGCGAGATCATGCTGGCGGCCTCGCTGATGGTCGTGCTCGGCTCGGCGCTCTTCATGCAGTGGGGCGGGCTTTCGATGGCCATGGGCGCGTTCCTCGCCGGCGTGCTGCTGTCGGAGTCCTCGTTCCGCAACCAGCTCGAGGCCGACATCGATCCGTTCCGCGGGCTCCTTCTCGGACTCTTCTTCCTCGGCGTGGGCATGTCGCTCGACCTTGCGCTCGTGGCGCGCGAGTGGCTGATCATTCTCGTCGGCGTGCTTGCCTTCATGATCACCAAGTCGATCGGCATCTTCCTGATCGCGCTTTTGTTCCGGGAAAGCTGGCGCGAGGCGGTGCTCAGGTCCGTGCTGTTCGCGCAGGGCGGCGAGTTCGCCTTCGTGCTCTACGCGGCGGCGCTCAGCCACGGCGTGTTCGACGAACGGGTGGCGGCGATCATGACCGCGATCGTGATCCTGTCGATGGCGCTGACGCCGCTCTTCATGCTGCTCTTCGAGCGCTACATCCCAAAGGAGACGGTGTCGTTCGACGGCGTCGAGAAGGCCGCCGATCTCAAGAACCGCGTGCTCATCATCGGCTTCGGACGCTTCGGGCAGCTCGTCAGCCAGCCGTTGCTGGCGCGCGGCGTCGATGTTTCGCTGATCGAGATCGATGTCGACATGATCCGGGCGGCGGGCAACTTCGGTTTCAAGGTCTACTACGGGGACGGCACGCGCCTCGATGTGCTGCGCGCGTCAGGCGCGGGGGCGGCCGAGGCCATCCTGGTGTGCGTCGACAAGCCGGAATCGGCCGACAAGATCGTGCAACTCGTGAAATCGGAGTTTCCGGTCGCGAAGCTGTTCGTGCGCTCATTCGACCGCGGGCATACGCTGAGGCTGATCGAGGCGCGCGTCGACTACCAGATGCGCGAGACGTTCGAGTCGGCGCTGGTCTTCGGCAAGGCGGTGCTGGTCGGTCTCGGGTTCTCGACGGCCGAGGCGGACGACACGGCGCGCGACGTTCGGAAGCGCGACGACGAGCGCCTTGCGCTGCAGATCGTCGGTGGGTTCACGGCGGGGCGCCAGCTCCTGCGCGGCAACATGACGACGCCGGAGCCCGCGCCGCTCACGCTGCCCAAGAGCAAGGGCACGGCGCTCAGCCCGTCGACGGCGGAAGTGATGGAGGAGAAGCCGGCGGAGGGGGCGCGCGCGCCGGCGGGCAACCCGCCCGCCGATCAGGCGCGGTAGGCAGCGAGAAACACGCGCACGGCCGAGGTGACCACCTTGGCCATCTCCTCCTCTGACGCCGGCTGTATCGTCACCGCGTAGAGGCGCGGGCGGAAGATAGTCGCCTGCGCCAATTCAAGGAACTGCACGGCGGCGAGGAACGTGTCGTCGATGGCGAGATTGCCTTTCGCGACGTGATGGTCGAGGAAGTCGGAGAACGCCTTCACGATCCGCATCGGTCCCTGCTCGAAAAATTCGTTGCCGATCTCGGGCATGCGCTCGGCGACGCCGATGACGATGCGGTGGGCGGCCACGACGACCGGCTGCGAGATCCTGCGCATAAGCTCGGTGCCGAAGGTCTCGAGCATGGTCTCGAGCGGCGCCTCGACATCCAGCGTGGCGATCATCTCGGCGATGTTGCGGTCGCGGCGCTCGGCGCAGACGGCCGTGAACAGATGCTCCTTGTCCTGGAAATAGACGTAGAGGGTGGCCTTCGACACCTGCGCCTCGCGCGCCACGTCGCTCATGCTGGCGGCGTCGAAGCCGACCGTCGAGAAGATCCGTCCGGCGCCCTCGACGATCTGGCGGCGCTTCACGGGATCGGTGCCGGCGGCTGGGCGACCGCCCCTGCGGGGCTCGGTGACCTCCTCGGAGGCTTCGACTTTTTCCATTGATTTCAGTGTGCTCATGGCAGGTCTGGGCAGAGATGTCGCATGGAGAACCAAACGGTTCAGTTTGGTATTGATGTCGGCGCAAACCTGCTCTATGTCAATACCGAACTGAACTGTACGGTTTAGATCATCCTTTGTCCGGGACGTCCCCCATGTCAACCTCCCACGCTCTCCGCTTCAAGGTGGACCCGAATTTCAAGCCCGTCGATCAGAGCGCCAACCGGCCGGTACCCGACGGCGCCACGTCGTCCTCCGCTCGCTCGGACCGTGCTCCGACGACGCCGGCTCCCGACGATCGCGTGACGGAGGCGCCGAAGGCCGAACCCCAGTCCGGCACCGCGACCCCCGGTCCGGCGCGCCGCTCGCGCAAGGCGCTCCTTCTCGGCGTGGTGGGGTCGGTGGCGCTCGCGGCGAGCCTCTGGTTCGCCTACGACTACATCACCGTCGGCCGCTTCATCGTCTCCACCGACGACGCGTATGTCGGCGCCGACATGGCGATCGTCGCGCCGAAGATTCCAGCCAACGTGGCCGAGGTGCCGATCGTCGAGAACCAAGCCGTCAAGCAAGGCGACGTGCTGGTGCGTCTCGACGACGGCGACTATCAGCTTGCCGTTTCGCAGGCGGAAGCCAAGCTCGCAACCCAGCGGGCGGCCATCGCCACGTTCGATGCGCAGATCCGCGCGGCGGAGGCGACCGAGAGCCAGATGCGCGCCCAGCTCGAAGCCTCGAAGGCCAACGTCGCCAAGACGGAAGCCGACTACGAGCGTACCAAGCCGCTTGCGGACAAGGATTTCACCTCCAAGGCCACGCTGGATGCTGCCGTCGCAGCCCGCGATACGGCGCGCGCGCAGGTCAAGGCCGGCGAGGCCGCGATCGATACCGCGGACGCCAACGTCGCCTTGCTCCGTTCGCAACGGCAGCAGGCCGAGCAGGTGGCCAAGGAACTCGAGGTCGACGTCGCCAAGGCGAAGCGCGATCTCTCGTTCACGGTCATCCGCGCGCCGTTCGACGGCGTGGTCGGCAACAAGAGCGTGCAGGTCGGCGACTACGTCACGCCCGGCAAGCGTCTCGCGGCCGTGGTGCCGCTCGACAAGATCTATGTCGATGCGAACGTGAAGGAGACGCAGCTCGCCGGCATCAAGCAGGGCGACGTGGCGGAGGTCAGCATCGACGCGCTCGACGGCCATACCATCAAGGGCGTCGTGGAGAGCCTCGCGCCGGCGTCGGGCTCGCAGTTCTCGCTGCTCCCGCCCGAGAACGCGACGGGCAACTTCACCAAGATCGTGCAGCGCATCCCGGTCCGGATCGTGGTGCCGGCGGCTGAAGCCCAGGGTCGCCTGCGGCCGGGGCTCTCGGTGGTGGTCAGCATCGACACGCGCACGGCGCCCAAGGACAGCGCGCAGCAGCAGACATCCGCTCACGTGGAGTAGGCGCCACCGGACGCACTCTATCGCCTGAGGCTCGGCCATGGCCAGTTCCATAACATTCGACGGCGGCGACGGCGCCTCGCCCGCGGCTCCGCAAGCGAAGAAGCTCGAATGGATCGGCGTCACGCCGCGCGAGCTTGCGGGCTTCCTCGCCATGGTGTTCGGCATGTTCATGGCGATCCTGGACATCCAGATCGTCTCAGCGTCGCTCTCCGAGATCCAGGCCGGGCTCTCCGCCAGCGGCGACGAGATTCCGTGGGTGCAGACGTCGTACCTCATCGCCGAAGTGGTGATGATCCCGCTGTCGGGCCTGCTCGCGCGGGCACTTTCGACGCGTGTCCTGTTCACGGCCTCGGCGATCGGATTCACGCTGGCGAGCCTCTTGTGCGCGACCGCGACCACGATCGACCAGATGATCGTCTACCGCGCGCTGCAGGGTTTCATCGGCGGCGGCATGATTCCCTCCGTGTTCGCGGTGGCGTTCTCGCTCTTTCCGCCGTCGAAGCGGGGCATTGTCTCGCCGATGATCGGCCTCGTCGCAACGCTCGCGCCGACCATCGGCCCGACTGTCGGCGGTTATCTCAGCAATGCCTTCTCGTGGCACTGGCTGTTCCTGGTCAACGTCGGTCCGGGCATCATCGTCGCCATCGCCGTGTTTTTCCTCGTCGACTTCGACAAGCCCGACCGCTCGATCTTTCGCCGCTTCGATTTCGTCGGCCTCGCCGCCATGGCGCTTTTTCTCGGCGCGATGGAGTACGTGCTCGAGGAAGGCCCGCGTTACGACTGGTTCGACGACGAGACGATTTCCACCTTCGCCGTGCTGTGCGTGATCGGCGGCGTCATCTTTTTCTGGCGGGCGTTCACGGCGGCGCAGCCTATCGTCGAGCTCAGGGCGTTCCGCGACCGCAACTTCGCGTTCGGCTCGACCTTCAGCTTCATCATGGGCATCGGCCTCTATGGGCTCACCTACCTCTATCCGGTGTATCTCTCGCAGGTGCGCGGCTACGACGCGCTGATGATCGGCGAGACGATGTTCGTCACGGGCGTCGCCATGTTCCTCACCGCGCCGGTGGCGGGTCGGCTGTCGCAGGTGATGGACCCGCGCGTCATGATGCTGGTCGGCTTCATGGGTTTCGCGCTCGGCACGTATATCGCCTCGGGCATCACGGTCGACTGGGATTTCTACGAGCTGCTCGTGCCGCAGATCCTGCGCGGCGGCTCGCTCATGCTGTGCATGGTGCCGATCAACAACCTCTCGCTCGGCACGCTGCCGCCGGACCAGCTCAAGAATGCGTCCGGGCTCTACAACCTGACGCGCAACCTCGGCGGCGCGGTGGGGCTCGCGGTCATCAACACGGTGCTCAACGACCGCACGGACCTGCATCTCGCGCGGCTGCATGAAAGCGTTTCGTGGGGGCGTGCGGTGGCGGAGGACACGCTCGCCGGTCTTGGCCAGCAGCTCTCGGCGCAGATCCCGGACGGCGATCTGGCGGCGGTGAAGCAGCTTGCGCTCCTTGTGCGGCGGCAGGCGGATGTGATGGCGTTCTCGGACGTGTTCATCGTGCTGACGGGCATGTTCGCCGGCATGGCGCTGCTTGCCCTATTCATGAACAAGCCGGCCGAGGGCGTGCCGGCGTCGGGGCATTAGGAGGTTGCTGCTCGCGTTGCGGCACGAGGCAGGCGTGGTGATTGTGGATGCTGGCGTGGCCCACGCCAGGCTCTGCGAGCAAGACGTGGAATGGTGGCACCCGCCGCCCCTCGACAGGGCCCGGCAATTGGGCTATAGCGCGGGCCAATAATTCCCCCATCGAGGGCTTGCTCCGTAACGGAGCCGCACGAGCCGTGCTCGCGACCCAAGGTCCGGCGCTGCTCCTCTGCATTGATGTACAAAGAAAAAAGGAACTAACATGAACATCATTCAACAGCTCGAGCGCGAGCAGATGGATGCCGTGCTCAAGACCCGCACGGTGCCCGTGTTCGGCCCCGGGGACACCGTCAAGGTGATGGTGAAGGTCATCGAGGGCGAGGGCAAGACCCAGTCCGTGCGTCTGCAGGCCTACGAAGGCGTCGTCATCGCCCGCTCGGGCGGCGGCATCAACGAGAGCTTCACGGTCCGTAAGATCTCCTATGGCGAGGGCGTCGAGCGCGTCTTCCCGATCTATTCTCCCTACATCGCCGAGATCGAGGTCCTGCGCCGCGGCCGCGTGCGCCGCGCCAAGCTCTACTATCTCCGCGGCCGCCGTGGCCGTGCGGCCCGCATCTTCGAGCGCACGGACGTGCGCGCCCGCCGTCTCAACGCGGCCTGGAAGGGTTTCAAGAAGCCCAAGGGCGAGGCCGACGATCTCACGCAGATCAAGGGCATCAACGCCGATCTGGCGGCGCGGCTGAAGACGCTCAACTGCACCAAGTTCGAGCAGATCGCCAACTTCTCCGACGAGGACATCGCCAACGTCGACGACGCACTGAATCTCAACGGTCAGATCGAGCGCGACGACTGGGTCGGCTCGGCGCAGAAGCTTATCGCGGAGGCGACCGCGGCCGAGGTTCCGGCCGAGGAAGAGAGCAAGTAAGGCGGCCGGAGGACTCCATTTTCGGGGTCTGCGCTCAGTGTCCGGGCTAGCCTTGCAACGATCCTAATTGGCGGCGGGCCTGTGCCCGCCGTTTCGTTATCCAGCAAGCTTCCCCTGCCCCTCGGGAAACGTTGCGCAGCGGGTGAATTGCACTACATTTCCCGGGGGCACATTTTCCAGGGTCGAGGCCGCACAGGGCTATGTCCAACGTCGAAGTCAGCCGCGCGCAACTGCGCGAGACGGGTGCCATCAAGCGGCACGGGCCGGAGGCTTTCGCCGCCATGCGCAAAGCCGGGCAGCTCGCGGCCCAGGCGCTCGACATGATCGGGCCCTATGTCGTGCCCGGGGTCACCACCCAGGAACTCGATGACCGCGCGCTCGAGTTCGCGCTCGCGCACGGCGCGGTGCCGGCGCCGCTCAACTACCGCGGCTTTCCGAAATCCATCTGCACCTCCGTCAATCACGTGGTCTGCCACGGCATCCCCGGGCCCAAGCCGCTGCGCGAAGGCGACATCATCAACGTCGACGTGACCCTGATCGTCGACGGCTGGCATGGCGACACGAGCCGCATGTTCGCGGTGGGCGCCATCAGCCGGCGCGCGGAACGTCTCATCGAGGTCACCTACGAGGCGATGAACCGCGGCATCGCGCAGGTGCGGCCCGGCAATACGCTCGGGCATATCGGCGCGGCGATCCAGCAGTTCGCCGAGCGTGAGCGCTGCAGCGTCGTCAAGGATTTCTGCGGGCACGGGCTCGGACGGCTGTTCCACGACCGCCCGAACGTGCTCCACTACGGCGAGGCCGGCGAAGGCGCCGTCATGGAGCCCGGCATGCTGTTCACCATCGAGCCGATGATCAATCTCGGCAAGCCGCACGTGAAGGTGCTCTCGGATGGGTGGACGGCGGTGACGCGGGACCGCGAGCTTTCGGCGCAGTTCGAGCACACGGTGGGCGTCACGGAGACGGGTGTCGAGATTTTCACCCACTCACCGGCCGGTCTCGAATGGCCGTCGCGCCAGAGCTGAGCTTCGGGATGACCTGAGGATGACCTGATGCCCAAGCCGGGCGCGCGAGATCCGAAAGGGAGTGCGCTGGGCGGGCAGGCGGAGGAGGCCGACGGCCAGGGCTCGTTTCTCGAGGCGCCGCAACCGCTATACAGCGGGCATCGCGAAAGGTTGCGCGCGCGCTTCCGCCAGGGCGGGGCCGAGGCTCTACCGGACTACGAGCTGCTCGAGATGGTGCTGTTCCGCGCCATTCCCCGACGCGACACGAAGGATCTCGCCAAGCGCCTGCTCGCGCGCTTCGGCTCGTTCGCGGAGGTGCTCAACGCGCCGGATGAGCGCCTCAAGGAGGTGTCGGGCGTCGGCGAGGCGGTGATCACCGAGCTCAAGCTGATCCGCGCGGCGGCGCAGCGGCTGATCAAAAGCGAGATCGTAGAAGGTCCGCTGCTGTCGTCGTGGAGCCAGGTGCTCGACTACCTGCGGGCGGTGCAGGGCTTCGAGCATCGCGAGCAGTTCCGCATCCTGTTCCTCGACAAGAGGAACCGGCTGATCGCGGACGAGGTACAGGGGCAGGGCACGGTCGACCACACGCCGGTCTATGTGCGCGAGGTGGTGAAGCGTGCGCTCGAGCTTTCCTCGACGGCGATCATCCTCGTGCACAACCATCCATCGGGCGACCCCACGCCGTCGCGGGCCGATATCGACATGACGCGCATGATCGTCGAGGCGGGGCGGCCGCTCGGCGTCGCCGTGCACGATCATGTCATCGTCGGGCGCGGGGGGCACGCGAGCCTTCGCGCGCTCAAGCTGATCTAGCGTGTTCGGCCCTGGATGGCCGGGTCAAGCCCGGCCATGGAGCGTCGTAGGGAGACTGCCTAGATTCGCGCGCCGCGGCTCCGCTCACGACCGGCCCGTCCGCAGCCTTCAGAGCCCTCCGCCCAGGTGTCGACGCGGGTAAGCACCCAGTCACCAATCGGCGCTAGTGTCGTCTTGAGCGAGCGGCCGAGGTCCGACAGCTCGTACTCGACGCGCGACAGAATCTCTCCGATCGGTCTGCAACCTTCCGGGTGATGATCGTCGATGGTACTCATGGGCGTTTTCAGTAGCACAGTGTTTTGCCAGGCAACCACCTCTCGGTTGGTGTCGCCCCTGATCCAGCTCCCGATTTGGAGGAGATAGGCGGTCGATGACGATGTTCTTCGATCGAAGGTTCCGGACGCGCCCTGCCCGGTACGGCCACCTGCCGCCGGACCTCGCGGGAGACCTCGCCTACAAGCGCTTCTGCCAGCCCGACGTGTCGACGCGGCGCACGCCGGACCACGCGGTGCTCGTCGAGCGCGCACGGTTCCATCTCCGGAACGCGCAGGCGTTCCGCATCCCGACGACGGAGCGGGAGGTGCAGGCCTACCTGTTCGAGCCGGACGGCGGGGCATCGCGCGGCAGCGTGCTCGTCGCGCACGGCTGGACGAGCGAGGCTTCGTTCATGGCGGTGTTCGCCGAGCAGCTCAAGCGCGCGGGTTTCCGCGTGGTGGTGTTCGACCAGCCCGGTCACGGCAAAAGCGCGCAGCGCTCCGCGAGCCTTATCGATTGCGCGCGCGCCCTGCAGCAGGTGGCGGAGGCGCTGGGTCCGTTCAGGTTCGCGGTGGCGCATTCCATGGGCTCGCTCGCGACGCTGCTGGTCGGCGAGGGCGGGCCGCCGATGCAGCATGCGTATCCGTTCGAGCGCTACGTGCTCGTATCCTCGCCCAACGAATTCGTCGCCATCACGCAAGAGTTCGCGGACGAACTCGAGCTCAGCGAGGCGGCAACGCGCAGCTTCGAGCGGCATGTGGAGCGCGTCGCGCGCCGGCCCATTTCGACCTTCACCGGCGCCAAGCTGCTCGCCGCGACCGGCCGTCCCGCGCTTCTCCTGCATTCGCGGGACGACGGGGAGGTGCCGTACCGAAACGCCGAGGAGATCGCAGCCGCCTGCCCCGCGTCGCGACTCATGGCCGTCGACGGGCTCGGGCACCGGAATATTCTGTTCGCGCCACCCGTGATTCGCGCAGCAATTTCCTACCTACTCGGCAGTTGATAGGTGTCCGCTTGCGCGGGGCGGGGCTCGCGCTGCGGGTGGTCCTTGATTATATCAGGCGAGCCGCTGCGTCCTCCGGATGCCGGCGGCCGGGTGACCCCGTCTCGGGGTTGGAAGGGTCGATCATGAGCAAAGCCAAGCATATTCGCGTCCTCATTCTCGGGTCGGGGCCGGCCGGCTACACCGCCGCCATCTATGCCGCCCGTGCCATGCTGAAGCCGGTGATGATCCAGGGCAACCAGCCGGGCGGGCAGCTCACCATCACGACCGACGTCGAGAACTACCCGGGCTTCGCCGACGTGATCCAGGGGCCGTGGCTCATGGAGCAGATGAAGGCGCAGGCCGAGCACGTCGGTACCGAGATCATCATGGACACCATCACGAGCGTAGATCTCGGCGTGCGGCCGTTCCGCCTCGAGGGCGATTCCGGCGACCGCTACACGGCGGACGTGCTGATCATCGCCACGGGCGCGCAGGCGCGCTGGCTCGGCATTGCGAGCGAGGAGACGTACAAGGGCTACGGCGTCTCGGCGTGCGCGACGTGCGACGGGTTTTTCTACAAGGGGAAGGACGTCATCGTGGTCGGCGGCGGCAATACCGCCGTGGAGGAGGCGATCTTCCTCACCAACTTCGCCAAGAAGGTCGTCGTCGTGCACCGGCGCGATCATTTCCGGGCGGAGAAGATCCTGCAGGAGCGACTGTTCAAGAACCCGAAGATCGAGGTGATCTGGGACAGCGCCATCGAGGAGATCGTGGGCTCCGGCGAGCCGCGCTCGGTCGATGGCGTGCGCATCAAGAACGTCAAGACGGGCAAGATCACCGAGCGGAAGGTGGACGGCGTGTTCGTCGCCATCGGGCACGCGCCTGCGACGGCGCTTTTCAAGGGGCAGCTCGAGATGAAGCCATCGGGCTACCTCATCACGGCACCGGATTCGACGGCAACCTCGATCCCCGGCGTGTTCGCGGCGGGCGACGTCAAGGACGACGTTTACAGGCAGGCCGTGACGGCGGCTGGCATGGGCTGCATGGCGGCGCTCGAGGCGGAGCGCTATCTCGCACATGCTGCGAGCACAGCCGAGGCCGCGGAGTGAGTCGTGGCTCTGACTTCGACGTGTCTGGACCCCGACCTTCGTCGGGGTGACGGTATCGGCGGTTTCTCACAACTAAAGAACGTCATCCCGGCGTAGGCCGGGATCCAGACACGCTTCAGCCTGGCAACGATGCGCTTCGTCAGAACTTGTAGGCGACGACCTTGCCGGAGGCCATGACCGGGATGACGGCCAAGTGCGAGGCCGGATCGTAGTCGAGGTCCGCCGTGCCCTGGCTGATGGCGAGATACTCCGTCGCGTCTCCTGAGCGCGTGATGCGGAAGGCCTTTCCGGCCACCCAGTCGGTGACGATGAAGCTGTCGGCATCGAAGGCCACGATGCCGTCGAGATTGCCGACCGGCTTGCCGTTGCCGAGGTTGGCAATGGTCTTGTCGGCGAGATTGACGGCGAGCAAGTTCCCCGGAACCTTGGTCGAGAAATCGGGCTCCGCCTTGCCCCAGGCGGCGACGATCAGCTTGTCGCCGTCGACGAGCAAACCGTTCGGGTTCTTGAGCTCGTCGCTTTCCAACCACTTCTCGAAGGTGCCGTCGGTCAAGCGCCAGATGGCGTTGCCGATCCAGTCGGACACGTAGATACGGCCTTCGCTGTCGGCGGCGATGCCGTTCAGGATCTTCGCGCCGGGGGCGGCGTGACGCGCCGCGATGGTGCCGGTGGTGATGTCGATCTCGACCAGGTTGTCGAGGTCGGCGACGTAGAGCCGGTCGTCGATCAGGAGCACGCCTTTCGGCGAGTCGAGGCCGGTGACCCATTCGGCGGCGGTGACCTTGCCGTCGAGGGTGAGCTTGGAGATGTAACCGTTGCCATCCTTCTCCGCCGGGCTGCCGGCGACATTGCTCACGTAGATCACGCCCTCCATGTCGTCGATGGCCACCGATTCGGGCTCCTTGAAGCCGGTTGCCTCCCAGAGCTTGGTCGGCTTCTCGGGACCGCCGCAGCCCGTGAGGGTGAGGGCAAGGGCGAGGGCGGCAAGGCGTGAGATCCGCATGTCGGGTCGACCTTCGGTTGAGGCCTGCGGTTCCGAATAATGCAGGCGTTCCAATACTTTGAATTCGTCAGGCGAGGTCTCGCCCGGGCGGCATGATATGCACTCGTTACGTCAGTGCCAATGTATCGGATTAGGCATTTGCCGCGCTGCCGATTCACGCCGCGCCCGGTAGGTGGCGCGGCGATCGGAGAAATGGAGCGCCTGCGGTGAAAACGCGCTGGTATGCATTTTTCGATGACTTAACGGTTTCTGACATCGAATAATCGCAATGCTTGGTCAGACGATACGTGTACGTGCGGGTATGCGCGAAGCTCTTGGATCGGCGGACTGATTTCGGCTGCCGACTGATACGGGCACTTGCGGGGTGGTGGTCGTGGATTGGGATAAACTCAGAATCTTTCATGCGGCGGGCGCGGCCGGCAGCTTCACGCATGCCGGAGAGGCGCTGCACATGAGCCAGTCGGCGGTGAGCCGCCAGGTCTCGGCCTTGGAAAAGGACCTCAAGGTCTCGCTGTTCCACCGCCATGCGCGCGGGCTGGTGCTCACCGAGCAGGGAGAGCTCCTCTACGCGACGGTCGCCGAGGTCATGGGCAAGCTGCAGACCGCCGAGACGCTGCTTGCCGACACGACGACGAAGCCGTCGGGCACGCTCAGTATCGCGGCGCCGGTCGGGCTCGGAACGGTCTGGGTATCGCAGCGGCTCCGTGAGTTCATGGATCTCTACCCCGAGATCCGCATCGAGCTTCTGCTCGACGACGATCAGATCGACATCGCCATGCGGGCAGCCGACGTCGCCATCTGGACGCGTGAGCCCGAGCAGGCCGATCTCATCCGCCGTCCCCTGTTCACGGCCAGCGTGCGGCCGATGGCATCGACGAAATATACGCGCCGTTTCGGCATTCCCGAGACCTTGGCCGAACTCGACAACGGCACACACAGGGTGGTGTCGTACAGCGGCCAGACGGCGCAACTGCTTCCGGCGATCAGCTGGCTCGAGAGGGCCGGGCGCGAGGATGGGGAGGAACGGGAGCCGGTGCTGCGCACCAACAGCGTGGTGGCGATCAAGCAGGCCGTGCTGGCCGGCATCGGCATCGGCATGATTCCCGACTACATGACGGAGCAGGACAGCGAACTCGTGCCCGTGCTCACCAAGTGCGAGGCCGAAAAACCGCATCTGCCGGTGCTGTTCGTCTACCCGGAGGAGCTCAAGGGCTCCAAGAAGGTGCAGGTGCTGCGTGACTTCCTGGTGGCCAAGGCCCGACATTGGCGGGAGTAGGTCTGTTTTCTTCCGGAGGGATGATCCGACGCCGTTCGCGGCCGTACCCAGATCATCCCGTGCGGCTCTGACCCGACGGTTTGTCTGCCACCACCCGAGGGTCCGACGATACCGGTGTTCACGCCAGCGGACCCATGGCCGCGAAGGCTGGGCGACGATTGCCGTGCTGGCCGCCTTGGGCCGGGGCGCCGGACGCGGCGGCTCCGGCCCTTTTGGCGGTCAAATCGTCACGCCGCTTTACAAATCCGGCGCCGGGTCCACCTTATGGGAGCGGCAAGGGCGGCTGATTTGCATGCTGGCCCACGAACCGCTATCTGATGCCTCTCAGCCCTGATTTTTTCGAGCCCGACCATGGCCAAGACGCTGTACGACAAGATATTCGACGATCACGTCGTCGACCGGCAACCCGACGGCACGTGTCTGCTCTACATCGACCGCCATCTCGTGCACGAGGTGACGAGCCCGCAGGCGTTCGAGGGGCTGCGCATGTCCGGCCGCAAGGTCCGCGCGCCTGAGAAAACGCTCGCCGTTGTCGACCACAACGTGCCGACGACCGACCGCTCGAAGGGCATCGCCGACGAGGACAGCCGCATCCAGGTGCAGACGCTCGCCGACAACGCGCGCGATTTCGGCGTCGAGTATTTCAACGAGCGCGACAAGCGGCAGGGCATCGTGCACGTGGTCGGCCCCGAGCAGGGCTTCACGCTGCCGGGCACGACGATCGTCTGCGGCGACAGCCATACCTCGACGCACGGGGCGTTCGGCGCGCTCGCGCACGGTATCGGCACGAGCGAGGTCGAGCATGTGCTGGCCACGCAGACGCTCGTGCAGAAGAAGGCCAAGAACATGCGCGTCACAGTGGACGGGCAGTTGCCCGCGCACGTGACGGCCAAGGACATCATCCTCGCCATCATCGGCGAGATCGGTACCGCCGGCGGTACCGGCTCGGTCATCGAGTACGCGGGCGAGGCGATCCGCTCGCTCTCGATGGAAGGGCGGATGACGGTCTGCAACATGTCGATCGAGGGCGGCGCACGGGCCGGCATGATCGCGCCCGACGAGAAGACCTATGCCTTCATCAAGGGCCGTCCCAAGGCGCCCAAGGGTGCGGCGTGGGACGCGGCGCTGAAGTACTGGGAGACGCTCGCGACCGACGACGGCGCGCATTTCGACCGCGAGGTGCGTCTCGATGCGGCCAAGCTGCCGCCGATCGTCTCGTGGGGCACGAGCCCCGAGGATGTCGTGTCGATCGCCGGCCTCGTTCCCAATCCCGCCGACGTCGCGGACGAGAACAAGCGCGCCTCGATGGTGCGGGCGCTCGACTACATGGGCCTCGAGCCCGGCACCCGCATGACCGACATCCCCCTCGACGTGGTCTGGATCGGCTCCTGCACCAACGGGCGCATGGAGGATCTGCGCGAGGTGGCAAAGATCGTCGAGGGCAAGAAGATCTCGGAGCGGCTTGCCTACGCCATGATCGTGCCCGGCTCGGGTCTCGTGAAGGAGCAGGCGGAGGCCGAGGGCCTCGATCAGGTGTTCAAGGCCGCGGGCTTCGAGTGGCGCGAGCCCGGTTGCTCCATGTGCCTCGGCATGAATCCGGACCAGTTGAAGCCGGGCCAGCGCTGCGCGTCGACCTCGAACCGCAATTTCGAGGGCCGCCAGGGCTACAAGGGCCGTACGCACCTGGTCTCGCCGGCCATGGCGGCCGTCGCGGCGCTCACCGGGCACTTCGTCGATATTCGCTCCTGGCGGGTCTGAAACCGGCCACGCCCTTGTACGCAAGGCCCCATTCGGCCTATCTCTCCCGTTCAAAATCATGGCGGGGAGATTGGGCATGGCGGCGAGCATCGACTGGAAGACGGCGTTACCGGCCTCGCTCGAGGAGTTCGAGGTGATGGCGGCCGCCGCCTGGAACAAAATTCAGCCGGAGTTCCGCGAGGTCTGCGGCGATCTCGTGATCCGGGTCGAGGAGTTCGCGCTCGACGAGGTGCTGGATGAGCTCGACATCGACAGCCCGTTCGATCTCATGGGGCTCTACCAGGGCCTGTCGCTCGACAAGAAGAGCGTGCTCGATGCGCCGCGGGAGCCGGACATGGTGTTCCTCTACCGCAGGGCGATCCTCGATTACTGGACCGAGAGCGGCGAGGAAACGCTAGGCGATATCATCACCCATGTGCTCGTCCACGAGATCGGCCATCACTTCGGTTTTTCGGACGACGACATGGGCGAGATCGAGGAGCAGGCGACGCAGTAGACCGCGAGCGGGATTATTTCCCGTAGCTTGAAATCCTTAGGCGCGACAATTCAGCCACATTTTTTCTTTGCCATTGCCCGTCGCTTCTCGCCTGAGCCAATGTTAACTTTTGCAGACGAAGGTGATGCTGCTAAGGCTTTTGCGGGGGCGCGTGCGGGTGTCGCGTAGAGGTGCTTGTTTGAAGACGGCTGGCCGTCTCTCGATCCCGTTTGTGCGCCGCCTCGGGCTCCTTCTTCTCCTGGCGATGGCTCTCGCTGCGCCGCGCGTCGCGATCGCCGAGGACGTGCCGAGCCCCGAGGAATATGTCGATCATGTCGGCGGGGATGCGCACGTGCTGCCGCCGGGCGACCTCAAGCTCGACGGGGTGCAGCAGCATTGCGGTCAGCGGCCTACCGTCATCGACAGCCAGCTCGACGACTACGGCGCCGCCTATCCGGGCTTCCTGATCCTCAATCCGCGGTTGCTCGCCAAGGTCTCGAAGCCCGTGAAGCTCTGGATTTTCGCGCACGAGTGCGGGCACCAGTTCCGTGGTCCCGACGAGGAGGCAGCCGATTGCTTCGCCGTGCAGCGCGGCCGGCGCATGGGATGGCTCAATGATACGGGCCTCGAGGAGATCTGCGCGTTCATTTCTCCCGCCAAGGGTGACAGCATGCATTTCGGCGGCTCGCACCGGTGCGAATACATGCGGAAGTGTTTCGCAGACCCGGCGGTGCGCTAGCCGAACTAATCCCCGCTCGCGCGTGGCAGCCTATCGTCGGGGCCCAGACTTCGCCCGGCGCGCGCCCCATGAGCCTTCTCGACACTCCGAAGCGTCTGCTCGCCATCGCCGAGACGGTGAACCGCTGGGCTGGCGCGATCGCGGCCCTCGACCGTACGCGACGGGCCAAGGTCGCGCGCTATGCCGATGCCATCGCCGCGACGCTGGGGCGGGCGGCGCGCCATTCGGCGCGGCTCGCCGCATCGTCCGACGACAGGGCCGCCGAGGCGGGTGTGGCGCGGGAATTCGGGCGTATTTCCGGGTATTTGGAGACCCTGGTCGGGGTCCTCAAACATCATCTTGACGGGCGAAAGCTTGCTGGCGTTAAAAGGCGGCTGGAACAGCTCGCTCCGGGCCAGACGGCCGGGGTGCGCGGCGTGCGGTCGGCGAAGCTGCGTGTCGACCGGCTGCTCGCCGCCGAAGGATATTTCCGCGCGCTGGCCGACAGCTTGCGCGTCTAGTGCCTCAGGACCGAGAGATGCAGAAGTTCACGAAACTGACTGGTGTCGCCGCTCCGTTCCCGCTCCGGAACGTGGATACCGACATGATCATCCCGAAGCAGTTCCTGAAGACCATCAAGCGCACGGGTCTCGGCAAGGCGCTCTTCTACGAGCTGCGCTACGACCAGGACGGCAACGAGAACGCCGATTTCGTGCTCAACAAGCCCGCCTATCGCAAGGCCGAGGTTCTGGTTACGGGCGAGAATTTCGGCTGCGGCTCCTCGCGCGAGCATGCACCGTGGGCGCTGCTGGACTTCGGATTCCGCTGTGTCATCGCCCCGGACTTCGCGGACATCTTCTTCAACAACTGCTTCCAGAACGGCATTTTGGCGATCAAGCTGCCGCAGGAGCAGGTGGACAAGCTCATGGACGATGCGGAGCGCGGCGCGAATGCGACGCTCAGCGTCGATCTCGAGGCGCAGGAGATCCGCGGCCCCGACGGCGGCGTGATCCATTTCGAGATCGACCCGTTCCGCAAGCACTGCCTGCTGAACGGCCTCGACAACATCGGGTTGACGCTCGAAAAAGAGAAATCCATCAAAGATTTCGAGAGCCGCGATGCGGCGCTGAGGCCGTGGGCCTGATGCTCGGGCCGCTCGCGCGCGTGCGTTAGCGCGACCACACCTTGCGGGAAAAGCCGCCATCGCATTGCGACGGCGCGCATGAATATGCTAGGTGCCGAGCAGGTCTTTCGTTTTCGCGCAGCTCGATCTCCACGTTGAGCAGGGACGGTCATGCGAGGCAGGTTGATCTCGGCGGTTGCGGCGCTCACGCTCCTTACAGGGAGCCTCGCGCTCGTGAGCTTTGCCGGCTCGGCCTGGGCCGGCGGTCCGGCGCTCGTGTTCGATGCCGACGACGGCCGCGTGCTCTACGCCGAGGATGCCGACGATCACTGGCATCCTGCATCGCTGACCAAGATCATGACAGCTTACCTGACATTCGAGGCGGTGAAGTCCGGCAAGCTCACGCTCGAGCAGCGGATCCCCTACAGCCAGCTGGCCATGCTGCAGCCACCGAGCAAGCTCGGCCTCAATCTGACCGCCACGCTTACGATCGACCAAGCGTTGAAGGCGCTCATCATCAAGTCTGCCAATGATGTGGCCGTCATGCTGGCGGAGGCCATCAGCGGGTCCTCGGTCGAGTTCGTCGCGCGCATGAACCAGACGGCGCAGCGGCTCGGCATGAGCCGCACGACGTTCGTCAACCCCAACGGCCTGCCGGCGCCGCAGCAGGTGACGACGGCACGCGATCTCGGAAAACTCGCGCGGGCGGTGATCAAGGACTACCCGGAGTATCTGTCCTACTGGTCAATGTTCGACGCACGCATCGGCAAGATCCACATCGGCACGCACAATGGCCTCCTGCGCTCGTTCGAGGGTGCGGATGGCATGAAGACCGGGTTCATCTGCGATTCCGGCTACAACGTGGTGGCGAGCGCAACGCGTGACGGGCGCAAGATCATGGCGATCGTGCTCGGGGAAGCGACGGGCGGGAAGCGCACCATCCGCGCCGCCAACCTGCTCGAGCACGGCTTCGAGAGCTACGGCTGGAAGCAGCTCTTCAATCATTCCGACAGCATCGACAGCATGCCGATCTCGGTCGACCCCAAAGACGTGATGAGCGTGCGCAAGGCGGTGCTCTCGTTCGAGTGCGGCACGGGCGTGCGGCGGAAGGGTCCCGGCAAGAAGCGCATCGTCAAGAAGAAGGCCCGCGCGGCGGACGCAAGCGTTTCCGGCGCGGCGGATGGTGCGCCGAGCAAGAAGACGAAGGTCGCCGCGGATCCCTCGTCCGCGCCGAACTGAGGCCGAGACTTCGGCCCGTGCTCGTTAACTGCGGCATCGCCGCTCGCATGTCAGGCTGGGACAGTCGGCTGCCATTCTCCAGAAATGAGACGCGGGGCAGGCCCAAAAGGGCCTGTGCCTGGCCTCAAAACCCCGTGCGAGGGCCGGTTTTCCGGGCCTTCGGCTTGGCTTCGATCTTGCTCCCCTGAGGACGACGTTGTTCTCCAGAGGATCAGATGCCCCGTTCACGCCGCAAATCGGAAAGCTCGAGCAAGCTCCAGGACGCCGAGCTCATGGCCGTCGTGCTCGAAGGCCGGCATGGAATGCTCGCCGCGGAAGTGGCGGACTTCTTCGCTCTTCTGCATCGGCAACTGGGGGACGCCACCCGCTCCAAGTCGTGGTGCAAAGTCGCCTGCACGGTGCGCCGGCGCGAATACGACCGGCTGCAGGCCGCGTAGCTTAGCTCCCAGCGTAGATGAACACGGCGAGGCGGCGCGGGCCGTGGGCGCCTTTCACGATCTTGCCGCCGATGTCTCCGGTGCGCGAGGCGCCCGAGATCATGTTCACCGCGCGCGGGACGCGAGATGCTCCCACATCGGCGCGCAGCTTCGCGAACGCCTTCTCGAACGACGCCACGATGTCGGTCTCCGCCAGGGCCACGAGGTGCGTCTCGGGCAGGAAGGCGAGTGAGGCGGGGCTCGCGGCACCCGACGCCAGAACCAGCGTCCCCGTCTCGGCAACGCCGGCAAAGGCATGCGACAGTGCCGCCGTGCCGTCGCCGAGCGTCTCGCCGGGCGACCAGCGCGCCGGCCTGAAGCCATCCGGCCAATGCAGCGTGGACAGCCGGTTATCGTCGCCGATAGCGAGATGGGGCGAGCCGAACGGGCGGGAAAGAAAAACTGTAATCGCCTGTGGAAGCTCGCTCAGGCTGTCAATGGCGACGACGGCCGTGCCCTGCTGCTCGAGGCAGGCCTTGAAGCGGGCGTGACGCTCCGCTGCCTCCGTGCGCGCGAAGGCGGGGCGCGGGTGAGGCGGCGGCGCGGCCATCCATTCGGCGACGGCGCGCTTGCGGGCACGTTCGCTTGTCCCCGTGCGGAGAGTTCCGGCGCGCACGCGGGCCAGGATCGATGTGCGGCTCATCGTGGCGTTTCCATGGGCGGAGCCCCCCGCTTGCGCTTGCTCCAGAGCGCCTGGAAGGTGTGCCCTTGCGGCGCCGGGAAGTCGCGTCCGCGAGTCCAGGCGGCCGCGAAGGGCAGCCAGCGGAAGGCACCGCGGGAGCGGGCGAGCATGTGCGTCGCGCCGACGCCGAGGCGCGCCGCCAGATGGTAGAGGCGCGGGCGTCGGGCGAAGAAGCTCCAGGCGCCGAGACCGGCGCGCTCCCAGGCGCCGGCGGCGGACGCGAGGCTTTTCACGCGCCAGTCGCGCATGAGGCGCGTCAGCGGGATCTTGACCGGGCAGACTTCCTCGCACTTGCCGCAGAAGGTCGATGCGCTGGGGAGATCGCGCGCGGCCTCGATGCCGAGGAAAGCCGGTGAGATCACAGCGCCGATGGGGCCGGCGTAAACCCAGCCGTAGGCGTGGCCGCCGACGGCATTGTAGATCGGGCAGTGGTTGAGGCAGGCGCCGCAGCGGATGCAGCGCAAGGCTTCGCCGAGGCCGGACCTCAGCATCTCGCTGCGCCCGTTGTCGAGGATGACGATGTGGCACTCGGCGGGCCCGTCCGGATCGCCGGGCGCCTTGGGGCCGGTCAGAAGGCTGGTGTAGGCGGTCATGTCCTGGCCGGTCGCCGAGCGGGCGAGCACGCGCAGCAGCGTCGCGAGGTCGGCGAGGGTCGGCACGACCTTGTCGATCGAGGCGAGCACGATGTGCGTTCTAGGAAGGTGAGCCGAGAGATCGCCGTTGCCCTCGTTGGTGACGATCACCGCCGAGCCCGTCTCGGCGACAAGGAAATTCGCGCCCGTGATGCCGATGTCGGCGGCGAGGAAGCGCTCGCGCAGCACGGCGCGCGCCTCCGCCACCAGGAGCTCCGGCGTCTCGAGGCCGCGCTCCGGCGCGAGATGGGCATGCACGCGGCGGAAATCGGCCTCCACCTCGTCCTGGCTCAGGTGGATGGCGGGGGCGATGATGTGGCTCGGCGTCTCGCCGCGGATCTGCAGGAGGTACTCGCCAAGGTCACTCTCGAACACCTTCATGCCGAGGCTTTCGAGGCAGGCATTGAGGGCGATCTCCTCGGAGACCATCGACTTGCCCTTGGCGACGAGGCGCGCGCCGCGCTCGACGGCCAGGTGGGCGATGATGGTGCGCGCCTCGGCGGCGTCCTCGGCCCAGTGGACGCGGGTGCCGGCGGCCTCGGCCTTGGCGGCGAAGGCCTCGAGGTAGAGATCGAGGTGCTGGAGCGTGTGGTCGCGGATGTCGCGGGCCGCATCGCGCAGGGCCTCGAACTCCGGCACGCGGGCCTTGGCGGCGGTGCGCTGGGCGACCAGTCCGCCGGGGAGACCCGCGAGCGCCTTGGCGAGCTTCGCGTCGGCGAGCGCTTTCTCGGCGCTCGATTTGAATGCGGCGGTGGCGGGCGTCATGGGCTCGCCGTGTCCCGCCAGGCGATGGGGGGGGCCTGCAACTCGCCGGCCAGCACCTCGGCCACATGCCGGCAAGGGAGCGCGCGCTCGGTCCGATTGAGGCGTCCGGCGAGGTTCATCAGGCAGCCGAGGTCGCCGCCGGTGACGAGATCGGGCGCGGGCGCGCAGAGGTCGGCGATTTTGCGGTCCGCGACGGCCGTGGAGATGGCCGGATACTTGACGGAGAAGAGGCCGCCGAAGCCGCAGCAGGCCGTGGTCTCCGACCCCTCGACCAGCTCGAGCCCGTCGACGGCCGCGAGGAGCTGGCGCGGCTCGCTTCGGATGCCAAGCTCGCGCAGGCCCGAGCAGGCGTCGTGATGGACCACACGGCCCTCGAACCGAGCGCCGGTCGCCGTCTTGCGGCGCACGTTGACCAGGAACGACGTCAGCTCATGCACCCGCTCGGCGAAGGCCTTGGCCTTGAACTCGGCGTCTCCGCGTCCCTTGAACAGCGCCGGGTAGTGGAGGCGCAGCATGGCGGCGCAGGAGCCCGAGGGGGCGACGACGAAATCGCATCCGTCGAAGCTCCGCATGGTCTCAAGCGCGAGCGCGCGCGCTGTTTCCGGGTCGCCGGCGTTGTGGGCGGGCTGGCCGCAACAGGTCTGGCCGGCGGGCACGACCACGGTGCAATCCGCCTGCTCGATCAGGCGCGCGGCGGCGAAGCCGACCGACGGGCGCATCAGGTCGACGAGGCAGGTGACGAAAAGCCCGACGCGTGGCTGCACGAAGGCACTCTTGAATGGTCGTTGAATGGACTTTTTGTGGCCTCGCCCGCGCTCGGCGCGCGGAGCGAATCTCCCAGGTGATCGGCCAAGCGTATCCGCTGGGGCCCGATTTCGCCACAGCGACGGCGAAAACTGCAAACGGCGGCGGTGCCCTCGTCTGTTGCCGGCCGGGCGGCTCCGTGCCAGACTCGGCACGCTGTCGCGTGTGTGTGCACGGCCGCGCGAGCGGTACGATTTCCGCCGCCTCCGTATCGCCATCCGTGCGCCGTTCGTCTATGAAGCCGTGCGCCGCCCGGCTGCGGACTGCGTCGCGGCCCAGAAAAGGACCCAGGCATGTCGATCGAGCTGCCCCTTGCCGATGCCGACATCGTGGCTCGACGGGACGAGATCGCGCGGGACCTCGCGGCCATCTGTGGGGCGGACGCCGTGATCTCGGACGAGGATGGGCGGCGCGCATTCGAGACCGACGCCCTCACCGCGTACAAGCGCATGCCGCTCGCCGTCGTGCTGCCGTCGACGACGGAGGAAGTCGCCGACGTGCTGCACTACGCGAAGGCGAACGGCATCCGCGTCGTGCCGCGCGGGGCGGGCACGTCTCTCTGCGGCGGCGCGCTGCCGCTCGAGGATGCGATCGTGGTCGGCGTCTCGAAAATGAACCGTGTGCTCGAGGTCGACTTCCACAACCGTTTCGCCCGGGTCGAGGCGGGGATCACCAACCTCGCCATCTCGGCGGCGGTCTCGCCGCAAGGGTTCTTCTACGCGCCGGACCCTTCGAGCCAGCTCGCCTGCACGCTCGCCGGCAACATCGCCATGAATTCGGGCGGGGCGCATTGCCTGAAGTACGGCGTCACGACCAACAACGTGCTCGGCGTCAAGCTCGTGACCATGGACGGCGAGATCGTCGAGATCGGCGGGCCGCACCTCGATGCGGAGGGCTATGACCTGCTGGCGCTGATCGTCGGCTCCGAGGGCCAGTTCGGCATCGTCACCGAGGCGACGGTGCGCATCCTCAGGGCGGCGGAGGGCGCACGGCCGATGATGATCGGCTTCGAATCCTCGGCCAAGGCCGGCATCTGCGTGGCGCGTATCATCGCGTCGGGCATCATTCCGGTCGCCATCGAGTTCATGGACAAGCCGGCGATCGAGGTGTGCGAGGCGTTCGCCAAGGCCGGCTATCCGACCAATGTCGAGGCGCTGCTCATCATCGAGGTCGAGGGGTCGGAGCAGGAGATCGCCGACCGGCTGGCCTACATCGCCTCCATCGCGCACGAGCTCAATCCGCTGGCGCTCGTGGTCAGCGCATCGGAGGAGCAGAGCGCCAAGATCTGGAAGGGCCGCAAGTCGGCGTTTGGCGCCATCGGGCGGCTTTCGGACTACTATTGCATGGACGGCACCATTCCGCTCGCGCACCTGCCGCACGTGCTCGAGCAGATCGCCGAGATCTGCCGCGGGCACGGGTTGCGTGTCGCCAACATCTTCCACGCGGGCGACGGCAACCTGCATCCGCTTGTCATGTACGACGCCAACAATCCGAGCGAGGCGCTCAAGGCCGAGGCCGCGGGGGCGGAGATCCTGAAGCTCTGCGTGTCGGTCGGCGGATGTCTCAGCGGCGAGCATGGGGTCGGCATCGAGAAGCGCGATCTCATGACGACGCAGTTCACCGACGACGACCTCGCGGTGCAGCTCAGGATCAAGTCGGTGTTCGACCCGGACTGGCTCTTGAACTGCGGCAAGGTGTTTCCGCTGGACGCGGTCGAGCGGGCGATGGCCGCCCAGGCGCGCGCCAGCGAGGGCCAGGCCGACCCGGCCGAGGCGGCTTAGGAGTGTACGCATGAACGACATCATGCGTCCCGCCACGGAGTGGGAGCTCAAGAGCATGATGATGGCGCTCGCCGAGCGCTCGATCCCGGTCGAGGTGCTGGGCTCGGGCTCGAAGCGCGGCATCGGCCGGCCGGTGCTGGCACCGGTGGCGCTCACCACCGGGGCCATGCGCGGCATTTCGCTTTATGAGCCGGCCGAGCTCGTGATGAGCGCGCGGGCCGGAACCCCGCTGTCTCAGATCGAGGTGGAGCTCGCGTCGCGCGGGCAGATGCTGCCGTTCGAGCCCATCGATCTCGGCTTTGCGCTCGGGACCAACACGTCGCTGCAGACCATCGGCGCCGTGTTCGCGGCCAACCTCTCGGGCTCGCGGCGCATCGCGGTGGGGGCGGCGCGCGATTTCCTGCTCGGGGTGCGTGGCGTCAACGGGCACGCGGAGATCTTCAAGTCCGGTGGGCGCGTCATGAAGAATGTGACGGGCTACGACGTGGCGCGTGGGCTCTCGGGAAGCTGGGGGACGCTCGCCGTGTTCTCCGAGGTGACGTTCAAGGTGCTGCCGCTTCCGGACGACGTGGCGACGCTGGTCTATCCCGATCTTACCGACGACCTTGCCGTCGAGCTCATGAGTGCGGCGATTGCGCAGCCCTACGAGGTCTCCGGTACCGTGCATCTTTCCGCCGGGCTCGCGACGCGGCTCAAGCACAAGGGGCTTGCCAAGGAGGCGCGCTCGCTGACGGCGATCAGGCTCGAGAATTTCACGCGCTCGATCAGCTACCGCAAGCAGAAGCTGCGCGAGCTGCTGTCGGCCTACGGCGCACCGCTCGATCTCGGGCTCGAAAGCTCCCTCGAGTTCTGGAACGAGGCGCGGCGCCTCTCCTTTTTCCCGCCCAACGGCACGCACCTGTGGCGCATCTCGACAACGCCCAGCATGGCAGCCTCGCTGGTCGGCTCGGTGCGCCGGCACATGCGGGTGGAGGCCTTCTACGACTGGTCGGGCGGCCTCATCTGGCTCGAGACGCCGGCCACGGCCGACGCGGGCAGCGCCGATATCCGCCGCGCGGTCGCGACGCATGGCGGGCACGCGACGCTGATCCGCGCCGACGAACCGGTCCGCCGCAGCGTCGAGGTGTTCCAGCCGCTCGGGTCCGCCGTCGACCGTATCACGCGCGGCATCAAGCATGCCTTCGATCCCATGCGTCTCCTCAATCCGGGACGCATGTACGCCACCGTTTAAAGGGCAACGATGCAGACCAACTTCGCACCCGAGCAGCTTGCCAATCCGCGCGTCGCAGAGGCGGACCGGATCCTGAAGCGCTGCGTGCATTGCGGCCTCTGCACCGCCGTCTGCTCGACCTACGTCGTGCTCGGTGACGAGCGCGACAGCCCGCGCGGGCGCATCTACCTCATCAAGGACATGCTCGAGCGCGGGCGCGAGCAGGCGCCGGCGCAGCAGGTGCGCCATCACATCGATCGCTGTCTCACCTGCCTCTCCTGCATGACGACGTGCCCGAGCGGCGTCGACTACATGCACCTCGTGGATGCGGCACGCGCCGAGATCGAGGAGCGCACGACGCGCAGCTTCAAGGAGCGGATGCTGAGGCGGCTGCTGGCGTTCGTCATCCCGTCGCCGACGCGGTTCCGGCTGGCGCTCAAGGCGGTGCCGATCGCGCGGCCATTCATTCCGTTCCTGGAGCGGCTCGGCCTCAAGGAGGTCGCGGCCATGCTGGCGCTTGCGCCCACGTCACCCGCGCCGCGTACTGGGCGGTTCAGCGGCGCGGGCACCGCGGTGACGCATGGCGAGCGGCGGGCGCGGGTGATCCTGGCCACGGGATGCGCGCAGCAGGTTCTGAGGCCCGACATCAACGACGCCACCGTCCGCCTCCTGGCGCGGCGCGGGGTCGACGTGATGGTGGCGCACGGGGCGGGCTGTTGCGGGGCCATCGTGCAGCATATGGGCCAGGAGGCGGATGCGAAGCACTACGCGCGGCGCAACATCGAGGTCTGGTACAAGGAGATGGCGCGCGGGCAGGTGGATGCGATCATCGTCAACGCCTCGGGCTGCGGCACGACCGTCAAGGACTACGGGCACATGTTCCGCAACGAGCCCGCGTTCGCGGATCGGGCGGAGGCGGTCTCGCGCCTCGCCAAGGACATCTCGGAGTTCCTCTACGAGTACAAACTCGGCGCACCGGATCGCTGGTCGTCGCTGCGCGTCGCCTATCATTCCGCCTGCTCGCTGCAGCACGGCCAGCGTATCCACGACGAGCCCAGGGCGCTGCTCAAGCAGGCCGGATTCGCGCTGGTGGATGTGCCCGAAGGTCACATTTGCTGCGGGTCGGCCGGCACCTACAATATTCTGCAACCGGAGATCGCGGGACTGCTCAGGAAGCGGAAGCTCGAAAATATCCGATCGACGCGCACGGACGTCGTGGCGGCCGGCAACATCGGCTGCATCACGCAGCTCGACACGGGCGTCGATACGCCGATCGTGCATACCGTCGAGCTGCTGGATTGGGCCTACGGCGGCCCGGTGCCGGCTGGGCTCGAGCATCTCGCGGATTTCGTGACCGACGTCCCGAAGCCGAAGCGGCAGATCGAAGATTATATTGAGACCTAGAGTGCGACCGGTTTTTATTGAATTGAGATCGCACTCTAGGTTTTTTCGTGAGACCGATGATTCACGCTTCGGACTGATAGGGTCCGAAGCGATCATGGTCTTGCCGTCCATTTTTCGTCATGCGTCCGACACCGGGCGTGCCTAGATCACCCGCCGATGAATGACACCAATCCTCAGACCGATGAGTTCGCCCGTTGCGACCGGCGCGGCGAAGCCGGCCCGTTCGACATCATCGGAGACGTTCACGGATGCGCGGGAGAGCTCGATGCTCTCCTGGTCAAGCTTGGCTACGAGGTGCGCTGGAGCGGCGCGCCGGGGGATGCGCGCGTTACGGTGACGCCGCCGGCCGGGCGGCGCGCGGTGTTCGTCGGCGATCTCGTCGACCGGGGGCCGCGCGCACCCGATGCGCTGCGCATCGTCATGAGCATGGTCGAAGCCGGGACGGGGTTCTGCGTGCCCGGAAATCATGATGCGAAATTCCAGCGCTGGCTCGATGGCAAGGACGTCAAGCCGACGCACGGGCTCGATCGGACGATTGCGCAGTTCGAGGGCGAGCCGAAGGCCTTTCGGGTCGCCGTGCGCGATTTCATCAAGAGCCTGCCGATCTATCTCTGGTTCGACGGCGGGCGGCTCGCCGTGGCGCATGCCGGCATCAAGGAGGAGATGCTGGGGCGGGTCTCGGGCGAGGTGCGCCGCTTCTGCCTCTACGGCGAGACCTCGGGGGAGACCGACAAATTCGGGCTGCCGATCCGCTATCACTGGGCGGCCGAGTACAAGGGCGCGACGGCGATCGTCTACGGGCACACGCCGGTGCCGGACGCGGACTGGGTGCGCGGGACCATCTGCATCGATACGGGCTGCTGCTTCGGCGGAAAGCTCACGGCGCTCAGGTGGCCCGAGCGCGAGATCGTGTCCGTTCCGGCGCAGGATATCTACACCATGCCGGTCAGGCCGTTCGGCCATCCGCCGCCGAGGCCCGGCGCCGTGATGTAGTGCGCATTCCGATCGGAAGCGCGCATTCTATCACTTCAGCGCCGCCAGCGCCTTCTATGTGACAGCGTCCGCTGGGCTTCTGACAAGTCCCACACCTGCCCTCCTCGCCGAAGGCGTGCCTTCGGCTCGCGGGCATCCTCTCCCGTCCCGGGAGAGGAAAGTGAAACGTCGACGCGTCTCCTCTTCCTTCTCCCGGGACGGGAGAAGGTGCCTGAAAGGGCGGATGAGGGACTCTCTCGCTGAAAGCCAATTTTCAGTTGGTGGTGGCCTTGAGGGTCTTGGCCTTGGTGCCGGCCTTGGCATCCTTCTTGGCCGGGGCCTTGGCGTCTGTCTTTGTGTCCGCGGTCTTGGTCTCGTCGGGCTTTTTCTCGGGCTCCGGCGCGGCCGTGACCACGGTCAGATCCCGCTCGGGGCCGGCGTCCTTGCTGTTGTCGACGACCTCGGCCGGCGTCGTGGGCGGCACGTTGCCGCCCGCGGTAAGCACGGCCTTGCACTCGGGCGGCAGGTCGGCGAGCGTCAGCTCGGGCTTTTTCGGTGACGGTTTGCCCGGCTTCGCGGAGGGCGTGGGCGGGCCCTTCTTGGGGGCGACGCGTTTCAGCCAGTCGGCGAGCTCGGTTCCGCAGCCGTCATCGCCCGGGACCGGCGGCTGAGCCTGGCAATTGGTGGAGCCCTTCGGGCAGCCTATCCGCATGTGGAAGTGGTAGTAGTGGCTGAAGTAGGGGCGAACCTTGACGAGCCAGCCGCGATCCTTGCCGGCGGCCTCGCACAGCGCCTTCTTGATGGCGGGATGCACGAGGATGCGCTCGACCTCGGGATAGGACGCGGCGCGCTTGATGAGCTTCACCTGCCCCTCGCCGAAGACCTTGGGGTCCACCGCCCCGGCGTTGGCGAGCATGGACACGGCGGACATGTCCTCGCGCTCGCGGTTGGTCAGCGTGTGATCGGGCATCGGCGTCAGCCAGATGTCGGCATCAAGGCCGACCTGGTGGCTCGCGTGGCCTGAGGTCATCGGGCCGCCGCGCGGCTGGGACATGTCGCCGACGAGGAGACCCGGCCATTCCTTGGCCTCGGTGGTCTCGCGCGCCAGCTTCTCGACCAGGGCCACGAGCTTGGGATGGCCCCAGTAGCGGTTGCGCGAGAGGCGCATGACCTGCCAGCCCTGTCCGTTGACCTCCAGGGACTTGGCGCCCGAGAGGCAGCCCTTGGCGTACCAGCCGAGGGCGCGCGCGGCGAGGGGGGCCGCGGTCTTGACGGTGCCGAACAACTGCTTGGCGGTCATGGCCGGCTTCTTAGGCTTGTCCTTGTCCGCCTTGCCCTTGGCATCCTTGGTTTTGGCGTCCTTGGCCTTGGCGTCCTTCGGCTCCGCCGTATCGTCCTTCGGGTCGCCCTTGGCATCTTTCGGGTTGGCCTTGGCGTCGTCGGTCTTGGCCTTGTCCGATGGGGTCTCGGCGGGTTCGGGTGTCGCGGCCGTGGTCGTGACAGGCGGCTCGGCGGGCTTGGGCAGCGGGGGCACAATGGCCTCCTTGGCTGCCTGCTCGGCCGCCGCCTGAGCGGCTGCCGTGGCCGGGCCGTGCCAGCCTCCGACCTCATCCTCGGCGGCCGCAGCCGGGCCCGGTGGCGCATCCTCGGCCGCGATTGCGCACGACAGCACCGCCAGGGATGCGAGCATCCCCGTCACGGCCAGCCATCTCTCCGTGCGTCGGGCAGATTTCATGGCGCGCCCAGTGACAAATCAGCTCGCGCATCTTAGCGCGGCCCGGGGCCAAATTGCGACCTCATCGCTCTGCGCGCGGAAATTGCACGACGCGGCCGGTCTCCTGCACGACGATTTGCGGATGAACGGCATTTCGGCGCCCGCTACAACTGGGCCATGACCGACTTTCTCCTCACAGGTCCCGCCAAGGCCGAGGCGACGCTCATGCTCGCGCCGGGGGCCGGGGCGCCCATGACGAGCGCGTGGATGAGCCGCGTTGCGGAGCTTCTGGCGGACGCAGGCATCTCCGTCGCGCGGTTCGAGTTTGCCTACATGAGAGCCCACAAGCCGCCGCAGAAGGCGGAACGGCTCGTTGCCGAATACGAGGCGGCGGTGGCCAACCTCCTGGAAAAAGGCGTGACCGGGGGGCGGCTTCTGATCGGTGGAAAATCGCTCGGCGGACGGGTCGCGAGCCTCGCGGCGGAGGCGCTCCACGCGCAAGGCGCGATCGGCGGGCTCGTGTGTCTCGGCTATCCGTTCCATCCGCCCGGCAAGCCCGAGCAGCTTCGGACGCAGCATCTCAAGGCGCTCACCTGCCCGGCGCTGATCGTGCAGGGCGAGCGCGATCCGTTCGGCGGCGTCGCGGAGGTCGGGGGCTATGGTCTCGCGCCGGCGATCGCGGTGCATTGGGCGACCGACGGCGACCATGATCTCAAGCCACGGCGCAGCTCGGGGGCGACGCTCGAATCGAACCTCGCGATGGCCGTGCAGGAGATCGCGCGCTTTGCGCGTCGGCGTGCTCAGGCGCGTTGATGGCGGGCGCGGGCGCCGCGCTCGAGGGCGGCGCAGGTGTCACGGTCGAGGCGAAGCCTGGCCGAGAGCAGCCCGAGAAACTCCGACTCCGCGTCATGCAGCGAAAGGTCGGACGCCGCCACTTCGGCGGCGAGCACGTAGGCGGTCTCGTGGAGGCGCTGCGGAAGGCTCGCCGCGATCACATCCAGCACGCGACCGACGCCGCCCTCCTGGCGGAGGATGCGTCCGCACTTCTGCGCAGCGTCGGCAAGCCAGTCCTCGGTGTAGGCCTCGAAGGGCGGCAGCTCGCGCACGATGGAGCCGATGCGCCCGAGCTCCTCGGTCGAGATGGTGCGGTCGGCGGCGGAGACCGTGACCATGGCGTAGATGAGCGCTTCGGGCGGCGAGACGCGATCGGACATGCATTTCCCCAAGAGTGGCGTGGCCCGGCGTATCTGCCGCGCACGCGGGGCGCGATCAAGGCGGCCGGCGCGGCAGCACGTCGCTCCTTGCGCTGCACAATGCTCCGGTCGCGGGCGGCGCCGGGGCGTCGGTTAACGCTTCGGGGCCGATGCGGCACGTTCTTCTCTTACGCGCCGCCGATCCTATGTTAAGGGGTGACTTCCCTTTCAATCTGATCCGGGACGCGCGCGGACCCGTAACGCTCTTGCAGCATCCCGAAGGTTCTACCATGAGTCAGTCGCCCCCACCGATGAAGAGCAAGCTCGTCAAAGTTCCCGAGGCCGAGATCGTGCCGGCGCAATCGCTTCCGACGCGCGAGGAGGCGGAGGAGGCGGTGCGCGTGCTGCTCCGCTGGGCAGGCGACGATCCCACGCGCGACGGCCTCATCGAGACGCCGAAGCGCGTGGCGAAAGCGTTCGAGGAGTACTTCGTCGGCTACGGCCAAGATCCCGAGGCGATCCTGCAGAAGACCTTCGAGGAGACCGAGGGTTACGACGAGATGATCGTGCTGCGTGGCATCCGTTTCGAGAGCCATTGCGAGCATCACCTAGCGCCGATTGTCGGCAGGGCGTGGGTCGGCTACATCCCGAACGGGCGCGTGGTCGGCATCTCTAAGCTCGCGCGCGTGGTGGATGCGTTCGCCAAGCGCCTGCAGATCCAGGAGAAGATGACGGCGCAGATCGCCAACGTGATCGAGAAGGCGTTGAAGCCGCAGGGCGTCGCGGTGGTGATCAAGGCCGAGCACCACTGCATGACTACGCGGGGCGTGCACAAGCCGGGCACAGACATGGTGACGAGCCGCATGCTCGGCGTGTTCCAGGACAATGCGATCACGCGCCAGGAATTCCTGTCGATGATCGACTGAGCGTGTGCACTAACATTCAACGAAGCCGCCGGGTATCTCCCGGCGGTTTGCATTCGCGGAGCTCAACCTCGTGAGTAGCGCCAAGACGGTTCTCATCACCGGCGCATCGAGCGGCATCGGCCGTGCCACTGCCGAGCTTTTCGCTCAGAACGGCTGGAACGTCGCCGCGACGATGCGCTCGCCCGGGACGAGCGACCTCGGAGCCGCGTCGGAGCGCATCAAGCTGTTCAAGCTCGATGTCACGGACCAGGCGTCCGTCGACGCCGCGGTGGCGGACGTGCTGCGGGAATTCGGCGCCATCGACGTGCTCGTCAACAACGCGGGCTATGGCCTCATGGGGCCCTTCGAGGCGCAGACGGATGCGCAGATCCGCCGGCAGTTCGAGACCAACGTGTTCGGCGTGCTCAACGTGACGCGGGCCGTGCTGCCGCATATGCGCGAACGCCAGCAGGGCCGTATCGTCAATGTCGGGTCGGCCGCGGGGCGGCTCACGATCCCGCTCTATTCGATGTACAGCGCGACGAAGTTCGCGCTCGAGGGCTTTTCCGAGGGGCTGTGGCTCGAGCTTCGCCAGCACAACATCAAGGTCAAGCTGATCGAGCCCGGCATGATCAAGACCGATTTCTTCGAGCGTTCGCGCGAGATCGCGACGAAGCCCGGGCTCACGGCCTACGACACCTTCATCGAGGCCGTGTCGCCGAACATCAAGGCGTGGGAGGACGCGGGGGCGGAGCCGATCGTCGTGGCGCGCAGCATCTGGCGCGCGTCGACCAGCTTCTGGCCACGGCTGCGCTACCAGCCGAATGCCGTGCTCTCCGTCTGGCCGCGCGGGTGGGTGCCGGGGCAGCTCGCCGTGCGGCTGGTGCGGCGGATCTTCAATGCGTGGTGATGGGAGCGAACCCGTGCGCGTCCCGTCGGGTTGCTCTGGATGGCCGGGTCAAAGCCCGGCCATGGAGTGAATAGGGGTTAGCCGCTGCTGTCAGCCGAATGAGCCGTCACCGTAGTCAACGGACATGAGGTAGAGGCCGGCGGCTGGGGCGACGGGTCCGCAGGCGGCGCGGTCGCGGGCTTCGAGGGCGCACGCGAGGTCGTCGCGGGTCCATTTGCCTTCGCCCACGAGCTTCAGCGAGCCCACCATCGAGCGCACCTGATTGTGCAGGAACGAGCGCGCGGAGGCGGCGATGGCGATCTCCTCACCGTTCTCGAGCACGTCGAGCCGGTCCAGCGTGCGCAGCGGCGAATTGGCCTGGCACTGCGCGGCGCGGAAGGTGGTGAAGTCGTGGCGGCCCACGAGCACGCTGGCGGCGTCCGCCATGGCGCGCGCGTCGAGCGGGCGGGGTATCCACCAGACGCGGTTGCGGTCAAGGGCCGGCGGGGAGCGGCGGGTGAGGATGCGGTAGAGGTAGTGGCGGGCGGTGGCGCTGAAGCGGGCGTCGAAGTCGGATGGCGCGATTGTGCTCTCGATGACGACGATGGGCAGCGGCTTCAGGTAGAAGTTGACGCCGTCGCGGATTTTGTCGGCTGGCCACTCCCTTTCGAGGTCGAAGTGGGCGACCTGTCCGCGTGCGTGGACTCCGGCGTCGGTGCGGCCCGCGCCGCGCACGCTCACTTTCTCGCCGGTAAGGCGCAGGATGGCGGCCTCGAGCGCGCCCTGCACGGACGTGCCTTCGGGCTGGACCTGCCAGCCGACGAGCGTCGTGCCGTCGTATTCGATGACGAGGCGGTAGCGTGGCATCATCTTCACCGGGGTCCACGGACCCCGGTGTTCTCGGGGCTCAGGCGCGGTTGTTCTAGGACGTGCTTTGCCTAGCCCGCCGGACGCTCAGCCTCAAGGGCCGGTGCCGTGCCGATCAGCGCGGGTCGCGGATGAGGGGGACGCCCGGCTCGTAAACGTTGAGGGTCAAGGGCGTGCGGTTGCCGGGGTTGACGATGGTGTGGCCCTCGGGGGGCAGCGGGCGGTACACGCGCACGCCGTGCTCGACGGTGACGGTGGCGCCATAGATGTTGTAGGGCAGGATGCGCGTGACGGAGGAGTCCTCGGCGCGTGCGGCGGCGGTCGCGGCGATAAGGGCTGCGGCCGAGATTGCGAGCGGGCGGATGAGCATGATCGTCTCCAGACGTTCTTTGCCCGCGAGTCTAAGGGACAATTTACGCGGCCCGGCCGGTGTTCTCGGTTGTTGCTTAATCGGGCTTGGGGCGCCCAATGCGGGTGCCGGGCGGCATGGTAAAGCCGCGCAGGAAGTCGGCGGCCGTCATGGCGCGCTTGCCGGCACGCTGGACCTCGACGAGGCGGATGGCGCCCGTTCCGCAGGCGATGGTGAGCGTGTCGTCGAGGACTTCGCCGGGTGTGCCGCGGCCGTCCGCAATCGCCGAGCGCAAGACCTTGATGCGCTCAGGAGCGCCGCCCTGTGGCGCGGCCTCGAACCAGGCGCCGGGGAAAGGTGAGAGGCCGCGGATGAGGTTGTGCACTTCGGCGGCGGGTTTCGCGAAGTCGATCCCGGCTTCCTTCTTGTCGATCTTGGCCGCGTAGGTGATGCCGTCGGCGGGCTGCGGCGTGAGCTTGAATGTGCCCTGCTCGATGCGGGCGAGCGCGGCGACGATGAGGGATGCGCCTTCGCGGGCGAGGGTGTCGTGCAGCGCTCCGGCGGTGACGTCCGGGCCGATGGGCACGCGGGCCGTCATGCCTACGGGGCCGGTGTCGAGACCTTCCTCCATGCGCATCACCATGACGGCGGTCTCGGGGTCGCCCGCCATGATGGCGCGCTGAATGGGGGCGGCGCCGCGCCAGCGCGGCAACGCCGAGGCGTGGACGTTGAAGCAGCCGAGGCGGGGCGCTTCGAGGATAGGCGCCGGGAGGATGAGACCGTAGGCGATGACCACGGCGGCGTCGGCGCCGAGGTCTGCGAAGAGCTTCTGCGCGCCGGCGTCGCGGAGCGTGCGCGGCGTGCGGATGGGGATATCCAGCGACGCCGCCTTGGCGTGCACCGGCGAGGGGCGTTCTGCCATGCCCCGCCCCGCGGGACGTGGAGGCTGGGAATAGACGGCCACCACCTCATGCCCGGCTCCGGCAATGGCGTCGAGCGCCGGCACGGAGAAATCGGGCGTGCCCATGAAGACAATTCTGAGCGGCATGGGCGGCTTCCGGCGTGAGGGGATGGGGGCTTGGAGCGTCGTCAGGTCTGCGCTTCGCGGGCCGCCTTCTTGAACTTGCGCACCACGATGTCCCGCTGCAGGCGGGAGAGGAAATCGATGATCAGCTTGCCGTTCAGGTGGTCGATCTCGTGCTGGACGGCGGTGGCGAGAAGGCCCTCGGCCGCGATCTCCCTGGGCTTTCCGTCGCGGTCGATGTAGCCGACGACGAGGCTCGCCGGCCGCTCGATCTCGATACGGAAATCCGGGATCGAGAGGCAGCCCTCCTCGTGCATGCGCACCTCTTCGCCGTTGATCTTCAGGATCTCGGGGTTGATGAGCGTCAAGGGGTTCGGAGCCTCGTCCCCGTCCGCAACATCGAGGACGATCAGGCGCTTCGGAATGCCGACCTGCACGGCCGCGAGGCCGACGCCGGGGGCGTCGTACATGGTCTCCAGCATGTCGTCGGCGAGCTTAAGAATCGCGTCGTCGACGCGCTCGACGGGTGCCGAAACCTCGCGCAGCTTGGGATCGGGAAGCGTGATGATCGGGAGCGTTGCCATGGGCATGAAATAGAAAAGTCCCGAGCGCCGGTCAATCGGGCGGTGCTCGTCCAACTCGTTAACCGCTACGTACTAGTACCACCCCTTCAAAACTCCCTGCAAAATGGCGTGTTTTGCGCTAACATGGGTGGAGTTTTCCGCTTGAGCGACACGCATGAAGCACGACTTGAGACCGCTGATCCTGGGCCGGCGCGAGTGGCTGGCGCTGCCGGAGCTCGGCCTTTTTGCCATCAAGGCCAAGGTCGACACGGGCGCGCGGACATCGGCGCTGCATGCGGAGAAAATCGAGACGTTCGGACCGGCCTCGGCCCCCCGCGTGCGCTTTCTCGTGCACCCGGTGCTCGAGGACCCGCGGGTGGCCGTGCGGTGCGAGGCGGATCTTCTCGGCGAGCGGGACGTCACGAGCTCGAGCGGCGAGCGCGAGTGCCGGTACATCATCGTGACGACGCTCAGCGTCGGCGGGCGGTCGTGGCCGATCGAGCTCGGGCTTACCAATCGCGACGGTCTCGCGCATCGCATGCTGCTCGGTCGGCAGGCGATCCGCACCGGCATGCTCGTCGATCCCGCACGCTCGTTCCTGCTGCCCAAGCTCAGCCCGCGCCTCTATCGCGCACCGGCTTAGGGCACTGCACGGCTTCCAAGGCGAAACGACGCTAGGCGACGCCGAGAACCTGCGCCATGGCGGCGTTGACGTCCTCGGTGTCGAAGCGCCGCTCGGCCTTGAGACGCGCGCCGCGCGTGCCGTAGGCGAGCTGCTCGGGGTTCGCGAGATAGCTTTCCATGGCGACAGCGAGAGCCTCGGCATCGGCCGGCGGCACCAGGCAGCCCGAGACCTTCTCGTCGACGGTTTCCGCGCAACCGGCCGCCGTGGTGGTGATGACCGGCCGTCCGGTCGCGAGCGCCTCGAGGCTCTGCAGCGGCAAGCCCTCGCCGTAGGATGGATAGACGAAGACGTGGCACGCCGCGAGGGCGGGCCGCACGTCCTCGAGATCGCCAAGGTATTCGACGGCGCCGCCTTCGGTCAGCTTGTCGGGCGCGACGGAGTCCGTGGCGTCGCTTGCCGGTCCCGCGAAGCGGAACGTGGCGGCCGGCCAGCGGGCCTTCAGCATGCGCGCGGCGGCCTGGTATTCGAGCACGCCGCGGCGGCGCTCGAGCCGTCCCACCATGAGAAAGCTCATGGCGCCCTCGTCAAGCGCCGGCATCGGCATGGCGCGGAAGCGCTCGAGATCGACGCCGCTGCCGGGGACGACGAGCGTCTGGATGTTGGCGGGAAGCACGTCGAGCTCGGTCAGGGTGCGCAGGTTGTCGCGATTGTGGAAGACGACGGCGTCGCTCTGGCGCAGCGCGTGCGTGAAGCGGCGGCGCCCGACGCTTTCGATGCCGTCGCTCGGCAACCCGTTGACGAGGCTTACCACCCGGCGGACGCCCGAGCGGCGCGCGGCGATCGCTGCCATGGTCAGCGTCTCCAAGCCGACGCCGAGCACGATGTTCGGCTGCCAATCGCTGAGGTGGCTCACGAGCCCCGAGATGTTCTGCCAGTCTGTCAAGACGCGGATGGTGGGCTCGGGCGGCTCGACGATGCGATGCTGGGCGCCGAGGCCGCGCAGGACGAGCGAGTAGCGGCCAGGTCCCGGCGGCGTAATGCAGAGCACGCGATGGCCGCGCGTGGAAAGCCAGGCGATGAGACTGCGGCGCACGACGGCCGCTGCCGCAGCCGATGGCGCGACAACGGCAATCCGCTCAGAGACCGGGTGGCTCACTTTGGCGATCGATCCTGCCGACGATTCGCATGCATTGGGCGAATCCTATCGCAGCGGCGTGTCGCGCAACAAGGACGGCGGCCCGGGAGCGGGCAGGCATGCACAGGATCAGTCCCTCGGCGCCGGCACAAAATCGTCGCCGGACAGGAGGCGGTCGAAAAGACGCAGGCAGAGCCACACGGCAAAGCAACCGAACAGGATGCCGCCCGCCATGTGGGCGACCAGGACGCCGTCCGCGCCGGCCGCGGCGCTGCCGAGGTGCACAAGCGGGATGGTGCCGATGGTGGCGCGGGCCCAGTTGAGCAGGGTCGCGTAGTGCGGAAAACCCAGCGTGTTAAAGACGGCGTTGACGACGAACAGCGCGCCCATGAACGCGAAGAGGGGTGCGAGCCAGACGTTGAACAGGGTGATGAGGCGCGCCGACTCGCCCTCGGCGCCGAGGGCGCGGATCAGGCTCGACGACGTGAGCGCCAGCACGATCCAGGCGACCAGCGTGAAGCCGACATCGACGGCGAGCGAAAGCTTGAAGGCTTCCCGCATGCGAGCACCCTCCCTGGCTCCGTAGTTCTGCCCGACGATGGGTCCGATGGACGAGGAGAGGGCGTAGATGGCGCCGAAGGCGACCGGCAGGATGCGCCCGATGATGGCCCAGCCGGCGACCGCCGCGTCGCCGTGGAGGGCTATCACAGCCGTCACGTAGGCGTTCGCGACCGGTGTGGCGACGTTGGTCGCGACGGCGGGAACGGCAATGCGTGCGAAGTCCGGGATGTCCGCAAGAAACATCGCGAGGCGCGGACGCAGCATCAGGCGGTGCACGCGGATCACTCCGTAGAGGCCGACCGCCATGAACGCGAGACGTGCGCCCACCGTGGCCCACGCCGCGCCCTCGATGCCGAGACCCAGCCAAAGGATCAGGATGGGATCGAGGATGGTGTTCACCACCGCGCCGTAGAGGGTGACGTTCATGGCGCGACGCGCGTCGCCCGCCGAGCGCAGCACGGCCGCCGACGTCATGGCGACCGTCAGGGCCGGCAGCGACGGCATGAGGATGGTGAGATAGCTGCGGGCAAGCTCGTGGGTGCGCCCCTCGGCGCCGATCAGCGTCAGGAGGGCAGGCGTCAAGGCAAGGACGATTGCCGCCGACACGGCACCCACTGCAAAGCTCGCGAGGTGAGCATTGACGGCATAGCGGGCGGCGCGCACGCGCCGGCGCTGGCCGATGGCGCGCGAGACGAGCGTGGTCGAGGCGATGGCGATGCCGATGCCGATCGAGGTGGTGACGAAGAGGATCGAGCTCGCGTAGCCGACGGCGGCGAGCACGGCCTGGTCGCGGAGCCACGAGAGGAAGACGATGTTGGCGAGGTCGCTCAGGAATATGGCGCCGAGGCCGACGCCGCCGGCCGCGGTCATGACCAGGATGTGGCGCAGGAGCGAACCGGTGACGAACTTCGGCGGCGCATGCGTCGGCGCTGCGGCGTTGGGCCTGACGAGCATCGGGGGGCCTCGTGGGACGTTCGGTCTTTTTTTTGCGGCGACGATCGGAGCGGTCTAGAGACGCTTGCGCGCCTTGATGGCGGCCGCCAGCGTGCCTTCGTCCAGGTAGTCGAGCTCACCGCCGATGGGTACGCCCTGGGCGAGGCGCGATACGACGACACCCGTCGGGGCGAGGTGCTCCGTCAGATAATGCGCGGTCGATTGGCCTTCAACGGTGGCGTTGAGGGCGAGGATCACCTCCTTGACCTCCCCCGAGGCGGCGCGTTCGATCAGACGCGCAATGTTGAGGCGATCAGGGCCGATACCGTCGAGTGGCGACAGGTGGCCGCCGAGCACATGATAGACGGCATTGATCACGGCCGCCCGCTCGAGCGCCCACAGGTCGCCCATCTCCTCGACCGCCACGATCACGCTGCGGTCGCGGCGCTCGTCGCGGCAGATGGTGCAGGGCGCCACCGTGTCGAGGCTGCCGCAGGTCGGGCATTCGACGATGGTGCTCACGGCGACGGCGAGCGCGTCCGAGAGGGGAACCAGGAGGTCCTGGCGGCGCTTCAGAAGCGCGAGCGCCGCCTTGCGGGCCGATCTCGGGCCAAGACCCGGCAGGCGCGCCAGGAGCTGGACAAGGCGCTCGATCTCGGGGCCGGCGATGGTCTTCGACATTCCTGCTCGTGTGTTGGGGTGCGAAAGCGCGCCGACCTAAGCACGGCTCGGGAGCCATGTCACATGGCGCCTCTCATGTCGCTTCTTCAGATGGGGCCGTGGCAACGGCGCGGGGTCAGGTCGTCTCAGGTTCGCTCACGAGGCGCCGCGGCGGGGACAATGCGCCGCCGGTGCTCATGCACTGCCACTGGTGCCGGTATTCGGTGGGCGTCATGCCATAGCGCGTCTTGAAGCGGCGCCCGAAGTGCGAAAGATCGGAAAAGCCCCATTTGAAGGCGATCTCGCCGATGCTGCGATGGACCTGACCGGCGTCCTCCAGCGCGCTGCGGCAGCGCTCGAGGCGGCGCTCGGCGACGTAGCGCTCGATCGACATGCCCTCCTCGGCGAGCAAGCTGTTGGCATAGCGCACGGAAATCCCGGATTCCTGGGCGACGCGCTCCGGCTTGAGGCCGGGCTCGATCAGGAGGCGTTCGGCGGTCGCCTTGAATCGCAGGAGCGCGTTGGCCCGCGGCGACGACAGAGCGGGGCTTTTTTCAACGGCGCTGCAGAGTGCCAGAGCGACGAGATCGAGCAGTTGCTCGGCAACCTTCATTCCGGACGCATGATCGATCGCCTCTGCTTGTGCGGGCAGAAGCTCGAGGAAGCCCATGACGAGCGGACCAAGTCCTCCTGCCGTCAAGAGCGGGCGCCCCGTAAACTCCGAAGCCCCGCCAATCCGGGCCTCCAAAAGCGCGCGGGGGATCTTGACGATGATATGGGAGCTGCGCCGCCGAAGCGTGAGCTCGAACGGGCGGGTCGGGTCGACCAGGTAAAGGCCCTTGCCCTCGATCAGGCATTCACGGCCATCCTGGAAGAGGCTCACCGCGCCATCGCATACGGCGCTCAATAAAAGGTCGCCGCTCTCCTCGTGTGCCGTCTGACGGCTCGAGCGATGAACCTGATGCGCGTCGGCTTCAAACACCGAAAGGCCGAGGCCCGGAAGCGAGGTGATCGCCACATTCCCCGTGAAAGCCTGCCGGTCTTGCGGACGCGAGTCGTGCTCAACGTAGCCGCGCGTGGCGACTTCCACCCAGTAGCTGAGCTTTTCCCTCGGATGGACATCTTGGGTCGAGTAAATCACGCAATTTCATGTCCCGCTGGTTTGCGGGCCTGGGCTTGCGGGGGCTCCGGCTTCGAGCGTGCGCGCATGTCAGGGAGTTGCAAACAGGATTGGGTGGTTTCCGGATCGTCCCGATGTCTTGTTTTCTGACTCCTGTAGTCGGTCGGCGTCATTCCGTAGCGCTGCTTGAATCGGCGCCCGAAGTGGGAGAGATCGGAAAAGCCCCAGTTGAAGGCGATCTCGCCGATGCTGCGGTGGGCGTGCACTGTCTCATCGAGGGCCATGCGACAGCGCTCAAGCCTACGGTCGGCGATGCAGCGCTCGATCGACGTGCCCTCGTCGCCGAGCAAGTCGTTGGCGTAGCGGACGGAAATTCCGGCTTCGGTCGCCACGCGCACGGGCTTCAGGCCAGGCTCTATGAGGAGCCGCTCGATGGTCGCCTTGAGTCGCATCAAGGCCACGGCCCGTGGCGACGACATCGCCGCGCCGCGGCCTCTTTCCGTCGTCAGCGCTATTGCCGCCAGGTCCAGCATTTGCTCGGCGACCTTCAGGCCAGCAACGTCGTCGAACTCCTCGGCCAGGTCCGGCAACAGCTCCATGAACCCCATGGCCAGGTTTCCGACGCCGCTCGCCGTGGTGATGGGGCGCGCGGCGAGGCCGGCGAGGTTGCCGACGCGGGCTTCCAGCACAGCGCGGGGGAACCTCGCCACGATGCTGCGGCTGAAGGCGTGAAGATTGATCTCGAAAGGACGTAGCGAATCGAGGAGGTACATGCCGCGTCCGCGGATCAGCGCATCGTTGCCGTCCTGCGAAATGGTCGCTTCGCCCGAGAGTTGCAGGCCGAGCAGCACGTCCCCATTGTCGGTGCGCCCCGCGCTGCGGGCGGACCTGCCTACCCGTGCGGGGCTAGCGGAGAACTTGGCGAGGCCAACGCCCGGCAAGGTTGTGACCTCCACGGAGCCCGAGAAAGCCGATGCGTCGGCGGCCCGGAAGTCGTGCTCGACGTAGCCGCGGGTCGCGACTTCCAGCCAATAGCTGAGCCTTTCCCTCGGATGCACGTCGTGAGTCGAGAAAATCACGCGATCTGCCGTCCCCTAGGTTGCCCGGTCAGTCGACTCGTTGCGCCGGGTGGATCGAGCGCAGTCCGAACCTTTGCTTTTGAATACAATTTCTTCACTGGGGTGTCGACGGATGATTTTTGGGCGTATCGATCAAAAATTCACTCGTAACGCCAAAGCCTTATGACCCTCGAGAGGACGCTACCTCGACGAGCAAAGGACGGACACAGCAGCTATGACGCGAAATGGCAATGAAGCGGATCTTGGGCAGTCGCCTTTGCATCTTTTCCATCGGGCCGTACAGGTGGTGACGGAAATCTACCAAGCCGAGATGTCGAGCTTCGACCTCACGGCCCGTCAGTATGCTGTGCTTTTCGCGCTCGCCCACTCCGAGGGGATGAGCCAGAGCAAGCTCGTCGACGCGACCGGCATCGACCGCTCGACGATGGCCGATATCGTGCGGAGGATGCTGAAAAAGGGCATCATCCAGCGCAAGCGCGACAAGGACGACGCGCGTGCCTACGAGGTGAGGATCACCGACGAGGGGGTGCGCCTGTTCAAGGCCGTCACGCCTATCGTACGCAGGATCGAGGACAAGCTCATGGCCTCGCTCAACGGCAAGCGCGCGGACGAGTTCATCGCCAACCTGGGCATGATCGTCGGCAACGTGGCGGAAGCGAGCGCGCTGTCCAATGGCCACTTCGCCGGGGCCGAGGCTTCGAAGTAAGCGCTCCTCGCTAAGTCGATATGCAACTCCTTAGGCGGGCCGGTCTGCATCCGGTCCGCCTTTTTAATGTTCCGTTACCCATGGCCCCTTAGATTGCTCATGCGATCCCTCCGGCGGGGCGCGCGGGGGCTGACACAGGCGGCTTCGGCAGGCTCGCATAAGCCCTTGGCGGTAAACCTCAACCGGGCACCGGGGGTGATTCGCAGCCGGCGCCGTGCTGCGGCCGCTCGCAGGCATAGTTCGGGCAGAGCACGATCGACGGGCCGACGATGGTCTCCACCTTCCTCTCCTACCGACTCTATACCTCCGACATGGCGAAGTCGGTGCAGCGGACGCTTGCCGATTCCCAGGTCGCGCGCGAGCAGACCTACTACCGCGACAACATCGGCAAGGTGACGTCGGTCGACGATTTCCTCAAAGACCAGCGGCTCTATACCTACGCCATGAAGGCGTACGGCCTCGAGGACATGACCTACGCGAAAGCGTTCATGCGCAAGGTCCTCGAGAGCGATGTCACGGATTCCCAGAGCTTCGTGCGCAAGCTCGTCGACCAGCGCTACCTCGCTTTCGCGCAGGCCTTCAACTTCACGTCGGACGGCACCGTAGCGGCGGGCACCGCCGTGGTGCAGGACAAGTCCGATGTCGCGGAAACGGTCGGTCTCTACTCGGAGCAGCGCGTGCGCGCCGGAACCGCAGCGGCCGCCGAGGTGGAGTACTACAAGGCCCGGATGCCGAGCATCGCCTCGGCCGACCAGCTCGTGTCCGATCCGCGGCTGTTCGACTTCGCCCTCACCGCCTTCGGCATCGATGCGAGCATCGCGTCGGAGAGCGCCATCAAGGCCGTGCTGTCCGGTGATCTCTCGGTCGTGGCCGGCTCACCTAACCTCGCCAAGTATCAAAAGCTCGCCGCGGCTTTCTCGTTTGATGCGGATGGGAGCGTGCCGGCGGGCGGGCAAGCGCAAAGCGCCGATCAGCTGAACCTCACCATCGACCTCAACTACGAGGCGACGGGCGCGGGTGCGTCGCCCGCGGCGGCCGCGTTCCGCACCGGTCTCTATACGAGCCTGATCGGCGGCGTGACGACGGCCGACGAGCTGATCTCGAACAGCATCATGCGAGACTATGCCCTGGTCGGGGCCGGGATCGACCCGCTTACGGTCTCGCCCGCCATGATGCGCGACATTCTGACCAGCGACCTCTCCGATGCGGCGAGCTTCGCCAACACCAAGCCCGAATATGCGCGCCTCGCATCGATGTTCAATTTCAACGGCGACGGCACGCTCGATCCCGGCGAGGCAGCGCAATCGCTCGAGCAGCAGGATGCATTGGTCGACGGCTACTTCGCCAACTACCAGGCGAAAGCGCTCAGCACCGAGGAACTCAATACGAAAGACTATCGGTTCGCCATCGGCATCATCACGAACGTGGATGGGCTCGTCAGGGATACGAGGCTCTTCAACTATGTCATGAAGGCGTTCGGGCTCGATCCGGCCGAGGAAACGCCGGAAAAGATCAGGCGCGTGCTGACGAGTGATCTCAGCAGCTCCACGAGCTTCGCGCGGCTGCAGCGCGACGAGCGCTACATCAAGCTCGCCGAGGCTTTCAACTTCGGCTCGAACGGCGAGGCGCAAGGGCCGCTCAAGGCGCAGTTCGCGTCCGCCAAGTCGGATACGATCGCGCGCTATACCGCAACACTCGGGCAGTACGATCACCAGAAGGCGGCCGGCAAGGCAGAGAGCGACTACTACAGCGCGGTCGTCGATGCCGTAGAGACCGTCGATCAGTTGTTGGCCGACAAGCGAGTCGTCACCTACCTCAAGACCGCGTATGGGCTCGATGCCGGCACGCTCACCTCGACGCTGCGCCTTGCTCTCACGAGCGACGTCAACGACCCCAAGAGCTTCGCCAACCAGCCGGCGAATGCGAAATACCTCGACCTCGCCAAGGCGTTCAACTTCGCGAGCAACGGCAGCGCAAAGCGGGTCGCGATCGGGACGGCGCAAGATCCGAACACGCTCAGCGCGACGCAGGATCTCTACGTGCGCCAGACCATGGAGCAGAGAGCCGGCGCCGACAACGAGGGCGTGCGGCTTGCGCTCTACTTCCAGCGCAAGGCGTCCGGCATCCAGTCCGCCTACTCGATCCTCGCGGACAAGGCGCTGCTCGAAGTGACGATGACGGCGCTCGGCATTCCGGATGCGGCCATGCAGGCCGATATCGACGTTCTCGCCAAGATGATCTCGAGCCGCATCGACCTCGCGGACTTCAAGGACCCGGCCAAGGTCGACAAATTCCTCGGCCGGTTCGCGGCGCTCTACGACATCCAGAACCCGCAGCAGTCGTCGCCTTCGATCGCGTCGATCCTGCTCGGCCAGGACCAGGGCATCATGGGGCAGGACCTCCTGACCCAAATCCAGTCGCTCAAGCTGACGGTCTAGCTCGGCGGCGTTCTCACAACCTGGGATTGCTTACGCATCGCCGCGACTGGCGGAGCGTGGGCTTGCGATTGCGATCTTCTCTATAGGTTATCGTCCAATATCTATTAGTTGTAGTGCCTTATGCTTCCCCTAAATTTTGCGGTGTGAACATTTCAATATGCAATTTATGGTTGCATAACGGTTTCCCTGGTCCTAGAGTCATCAGACGAGTACGGAGTGTCGCCCTGTGGTGCGTATCTCCGCACGCGCCATTCCGTCTCGCCATCTCGCTTAGCAGAAGATCGGGAGACACCATGCCTGACTTGGAGACACGGCTAGCGGCGCGGCCGCTCTACCTGCAGGTCCGCGACGTTCTGGTGCAACGAATCGTCGTCGGGCATTGGAAGCCGGGCGCGACGCTGCCCAACGAGACGCAGCTTGCCCAGCAACTCGGCATCAGCATCGGCACCGTGCGCAAGGCCCTCGATCTCATGGAGGTCGAGCGCATCGTCACGCGCCGGCAAGGGCGGGGCACCTTCGTCAACGACTATGCATCGGCGGAGACCATGTTTCCGTTCTCGATGTTCCATAACGTCGAAGGCCAGCGCATCTCGGGCACCAAGCGCGCGCGATCGGTCACACGCGTGCAGGCGAGCGCCGAGGAGGCGGCCCGGCTCGGGCTTCGCCGCGGCGACGAGTTGATCCGGGTCGATCGCGTCCGCGATCATAGCGACGAGACCTTCATGACCGAGGTCTGCCTTCTGCCCGCGAAGTTCTTCACCCGCATGCCGGAGGATTTCGGCAGCTACCGACTCTCGGCGCTCGCGCAGCTCAACTCCATCCTTGTCGGACGCGCGGACGAGCGCGTGGACATCGCGTGCGCCGACGCCGAAGTCGCACGCGACCTCGATGTGCCGGAGGGCTCGCCGCTGCTGAGGCTCGACCGGGTCATCTTCTCGGACCACGACGACGCGCTCGAGTGGCGGGTCGCTCACTGCTTCATGCGCAACGAGCGTTATCTGGTGCGGTTCAACTAGACTCTGCGAGAGTCAGCGTCCTCCATCGGATATCCGATGTGAAACAAGCTGACCTTCTTCAAAGGACAGCTTGTTGCCGCTTTTAGCGGTCGGCTAAGCGTGTGCTCGAATAGCGAGCGCCGGGCGGCGCACCTCTTACCCGCGATTCATCATCGCTGCCTACGCTCGCTCGCAGTCAACGCGAAAGGGCTCGGCCATGAGTTTCGGACATCGCATAGTGTCGCGCGCCGTCAAGGACGACGGTGGTGCCACGGCCGTCGAGTTTGCGATGGTGTTTCCCGTGGCGCTGATCTTCTTCTGCGGGCTTCTGGCCTACGGCCTCTATTTCGGAGCCGCGCATTCGGTGCAGCAACTCGCCGCCGACGCGGCGCGCGCCACCATCAGCGGCCTCAGCGACGCGGAGCGCTCGTCGATCGCGCAGGCTCACGTGGCCGCAAGCGGGTCGCGCTATCCGCTGCTCAGCGCGAGCGCTCTCTCCGTCACGGCGCACGCCCTCGCGGCCGATCCTTCGCAATTCGAGGTCAGGGTCGCGTTCGATTCCGCGGATCTGCCGATCTGGGCGTTCTCGGGGCTCGTTCCACTGCCGAGCAAGACCATCGAGCGCGTCGCCATCATCAAGCGCGGCGGGTACTAGGAGGCGAAGCGTCATGGCGCGGATGGTCACTACGGCGCGCGGTATGGGCGACGAGAGCGGCACGATCGCCATTGTGCTGGCGTTGTTCATGATGGTGAGTGTCAGCGCGTGCGCGCTGGCGGTGGACATCGGGTCGCTCTATCTCGAGCGGCGCACGGCGCAGGGCATTCTCGACCTCGCCGCGGTCGCGGCGGCGAGCGATATCGATCACGCGGAGGCCGCGGCCGCCGCCACGCTGGCGGCGAACGGCATCGACATCACCTCGCTCGCGGTCATCAAGGGCCGCTACGAGCCCGGCCCCGACGTGGCGCCGGCGCAGCGCTTTCGGCCGGGCATCGCGCCCTTCAACGCCGTGCGGCTCGATGCCTCCCTCGCAGGCCGTCTCTATTTCGCAAAATCGTTCATGTCGGAGCCCGGGATCGCCGTCTCGGCGATCGGCGCGGCGGACGCGGTGGCGACATTCTCCATCGGCAGCCGGCTGGCGTCGCTGAACGGCGGGCTGCTGAATTCGCTGCTCGGCGGGTTGCTCGGCGGAAACGTCTCGCTTTCGGTGATGGACTACAATGCGCTTCTCAACGCCAATATTTCGCTCGACGGGTTTCTCTCGGCGCTGGCGACCGAGGTCGGCATCACGGCCGGAACCTACGATTCCCTGCTCAATGCCAACGTGACGGTTGCGAATGTGCTCGCGGCGGCGGCAGAGGCCGCGACGGCGGGTGGACAGTCTCAAGCCGCGCAGGTGGCGACGCAGCTGCTCGGGCAGGTCGACGGCTCGGTCGTCGTGCCGCCGCAAGCGCTCGCCGACCTCGGCCCTCTGTCGCATGCCGAGATCGGGCAGCCGCACGCGGGGCTCGATGCGGGCGTCAATCTGATGTCGCTCATCGCGGCGACGGCGCAGGCGGCCAATGGGGATCATCAGGTTGCCGTCAATCTTGCCGGATCGGTTCCGGGGCTGCTCAGCCTCACGCTGGACCTGGCGGTGGGTGAGCCGGCGCAGCATTCGGGCTGGGTGACGGTCGGACAGCCCGGCGCGGTCGTGCGCACGGCGCAAACGCGGTTGCGGCTCGTGGCGGAGGTAGGAGGCACGGGGCTCTTGGCCGGCGTGCGCATCCGGCTCCCGATTTTCATCGAGCTTGCGAGCGCGGAAGCGCGGCTCGAGGCGCTCACCTGCAACGTTGCCAATCCGGCAAGCGCACAGGCGAAGATCGCGGCGCGCCCAGGCGTGGTGAAGGCCTGGATCGGTGACGTTTCGACGGCCGGTCTGGCGTCGTTCGGAACGAGCGTACCGGTGTCGCAGGCTTCGCTCGTGCAGGTGCCGCTGATCAGCGTGAAGGCGAGCGCGTTCGCCGAGATGACCAACACCTCGCCGACCGATCTCACCTTCACGCAGGCCGACGTGGACGGGCATGTGATCAAGACGGCGCATGTGCACGACCTGGTGTCGTCGCTGGTCTCGAGCCTCTTCGGCTCGGCGAACATCAACGTCAATCTCGTGGGAATTCCGCTGGGCCTGACCGGTCCCCTGGTCAAATCGCTCGTGCGGGCGCTGCTGACGCCCGTGGCCGCTGCGCTCGATCCACTCGTCAACCTGATCCTCAATACGCTCGGCTTGCATCTCGGCGAGGTCGACGTGCAGGTGAACGGCATGCGCTGCGGAACGGCCGTGCTCGCGGGCTAGACGGCCGTCACCGGAAATAGAAGGGGATGGCGAAGCGCAGCGACGCGCCGGGCGGCGGCGTGGGAAACGGCCCGGCACCGCGCACGGCGGCCAACACGCTGCGGTCGAGGCCCGAATCGCCGGACGAGCGTGCGACGCTGGCGAAGCTCATCCCCCCGGAGCGCGAGACCCCGAAGGCAATGACGACGGTGCCGCGCCGGCCGTTGCCGGACGGCTTGCGGGCGGCGACGCGGGCGCGCACGAGGGCGGCGTAGTTGATCGCAGAGCCCGCGCTTGCGGAGACGCGTCCGCTGGAGCCGGGCGTTCCCTTGTTGGCGCGTGAGGGCGCCGCCCCTTTCTTTTTCGAGGGGCTTTCCTTCTCGCGCTCGGCTGTCGGCTCAGTGAGCTTCGCGGTCTTGACGGGCGTCTTGCGCGCCTTGGTTTCCGTGGCCGGTTTGTCGGGATCGTCGCGCGCATGCGATCTGTCCGGCTGCTCCACCCCTGTGGCCTCGTCGGTCGCGAGATCGCCGCGCATGGCCTCGGTCCCTTGCGGCGCCGGCGCGCTTTCGGAGGCCGGCTCCTGCGCCTCGATTTCTTCGACGGGTTCCAGAGGGCGCAGCTCGCTTGCTGGTCGTGAGCTTGCGGCCGCGCTGTCGACCGTCTCGCCGGGATCGGATTGCACCGATGCGAGAGATGCGGCGGCGTCCAGGGCGCTTGCGGTCGTGACGGCTTCGAGCACCTCGGTCTCGGTCAGCTCAAGGCTGATGGCCTCGGTCGGCGAGACGATGGCGCCAGGCTGGCGCTCGACCCAGAAGAGCGCGGCTGCCAGCACGCTGCCGTGCAGGAGCAGGGAGAAAGCGGTGCTGGCGAGCACGGCGAGCGCGCGCGACGACGCGCGATGGCCGGCTTCCGGCTCCGCCATCGTCGCGATCAGGATCTGATGAGACGCCGCTGCGCCGTCGCCGTCGGTGGAAATTCGCTCCTCTCCTCGTCAGTCTGGGCGGAAGGCTTGGCGCCCTCCGCCTCTTTTTGTCAGTCGCTCGGCATGACCATGGTCAGCCCGCCATAGACGGAGAGACCTGCCGTGCCGTAACCCAATATCGTCTCGTAGTCCTCGTCGAGCAGGTTCTCACCCCGGACGTAGGCTTTCCAGCCGGGAATGAACTCGTAGGAGGCTTTGGCGCTGACGAGCACATAGTCGTCGAGCTCGACCGCCGGAGGCCCAACGCTATGAATTGAGTCCGCGAGATATTTGACCGTAACGTTGAGGTCGACTTTGTCGATCGGCTGGGCGTCGAAGCCCACGACAAAGTTGTGGCGCGGGACGTAGGTCAGGCGTTCGCCGTCCGCGGTTTCGGTATCGGTGTAGGTGTAGCCGGCGGTCACCGCGAGGCCCTCGGTTACGATGGCAGAAGCGCTGAGCTCCACGCCGTTGCGCTGGGTGATGCCGGGCTCGTTGAAGTTGCACACCGGCGCCCCGAATCCGCAGCCGAAATCGAACACGATCAGGTTGTCGGTATCGATCTCGAAGTAGGTCGCGCCGAGCTTGAGGCGTCCGCTCCAGAAGCCCTGCTCGATGCCGGCATCCCAGCTCGTGCTTTCCTCGGGTTGCAGGTCGGGATTGCCGTAGTCGAAGGGACCTAGGCCAAAGTCGTAGACGCCGAACAACTCGTCGAGACTCGGCGTGCGAAAGCCGGTGCCGCGGCTGGCGCGGAGCTTGGTGTCCGTGCCCGGCACGAGGTAGGCAGCGGTCAAGCGATAGGTGTCGAACTCGCCGAACGTGCTGTGATCGTCTCTGCGAGCGCCTCCGGTCAGGAAAAGGCCGTCGATGGGCTCGGCCATGAGCTGGGCGTAGGCGCCGGAAATGTCGGCGGTGGCGCGGCTGACGAGCACGTTCTCCATGCCCGTCTCCTCCCAGTCGGCGCCGGCGAGCAGCGACAGGCGATCATTGAAGCGCAAGACACCCTTGTACTCGCCCTTCACGCGGTCGCCTTCGAACCAGCTTGTGCGAACGCTGGTGTTGAATTCGTCGCGGGATATCTTCGTGCCCTGGATGGCGAAGGTGCTCTGGAAGGCTCCGTCGAACAGCGAGATGTCAATTCCGGTGCGGCCTGCATGCTGAACCGTCTCCAAGGTCATGGGCGCGTCGGCGGGCCGGAAGCTCACCGGATCGAAGCCGTCGAAGTCGCCGTCGGCATCGAGGGTGCGGGCGGCGAAGAACAGCGTCACGGCCGGCGAGAGGATGTACTCGCCGCGTCCCGAGATGGTGAGGTTCCGATAGCCATCGTCCTCGATGCCGGCGGATGCGGCGGAAAACCCATTCGTATCGACGCCCTGCACGGTGAGCGAAATGTTGCTGCCGTCGGTTGCGGCATAGCCGACCATGGCCGCCCCGTTGAAGGTGCTGTACTCGCCGCCTTCGACACCGCCGCTCATCGAGAACCCCGGCTTGGTTGCTGCCTTGGTCTCGATGCTGATGACGCCGCCCACGGCATCGCCGCCGTAGAGCGTGCTCTGCGAACCCTTCAGCACCTCGATGCGGGACACGTCGCCGACGAGCAGGTGCTCGAACGGGACCGAGGTTTTTGTGCTCGACGGATCGCTGATATCCATGCCGTCGACGAGCACCTTGACGTACTCGGAACCGGCGCCGCGAATATTCATGCGCGTCGTCGTTCCCGGTGGGCCGTTCTGGCTGAAGCTTACGCCGGGAAGCTGCTCCAGGTAGTCCTTGAGGTAGGTGCGCGACTGCTTTTCCAGATCCTTCTCGGTCAGCACCTCGACCGACGAGCCGACCTTGGCCGCCTCCGTCGGCGTGCGGTTCGCCGAGTAGATGGTGATGCCTTCGAGAAGCGTGGTTCCCGCGTCCTGCGCGTGGGCGGCAGCCGAAGCAGCGAAAAACAAGCAAGTCGAAAGCAGCAGAGCCTTCGAAGCGCTTACGCTTGCAGTCCAAATTCTGTACGACACAAAATCCCCCGTCACGGATGATGACGGAAGCCTCGTTAGATGCGGCCGGTGCCGGATCGCGAAACAAACACGCACTCGTGGCATACGCGGATGTCCGCGACGCCATCAATGCCCGCGTGCTGCGAGCCGTTATCTCGTCGTCGTTGTCAGTGGGTGATCGATACCCCGGCCATACCTGACGCTGCTCCCAATCGGTTGCACATCAGCCGCCACTACGGGTAACCGTTCCACCGAGCGCACCGCACGGGGGATGGGCGACTTGTGCCGGCAGGTCTCCTGGCTCACGGCTCAAGCGTCTCTCTCCAGCCTTCCCGACGCTCCAAGCGGAGCGTCAGTGGCGTCGTTGGAGAGGACTTGCCGCTTACAGTTGCGGGCGCAGCCACGGATTTGACGCTTCGCGCGCCTCACCGTGTTCCCTCTTCGTCATCCACACCCTCGCGGGCGTAGCAACACCGTCACGCCTCCTAGAGCGCCGTAGGACGGGCCGACTGTCAATGCCAATTTTTGGAGCGGCGGGAGGACGGCTTGTCGCGAGACAGTTCTGCAACACGGATGGCGGCCGTTCGCTAGCCTGTTTCGGCCGGTGTGCGCGCAGGTTTCGGATGATGCGCGGTCGGTCGGTCGCCGCCTCCGAACAGGCGCTCGAGGAACGAGGCGAGCTTGTCCAGGTAGATGTAGACGACGGGCGTGGTGAAGAGGGTCAGCGCCTGGCTGACGACGAGTCCGCCGACCATGGCGTATCCGAGCGGCTGGCGGATCTCCGAGCCCGTGCCGGCGCCGAGCATCAGCGGTATGCCGCCGAGCAACGCCGCAGCCGTCGTCATCATGATGGGGCGGAAGCGCAGGATGGCCGCCTTGCGCACGGCCTCCTCGGGCGTGAGCTTCTCGTCGCGCTCGGCGGTGATGGCGAAGTCGACCAGCATGATGCCGTTCTTCTTGACGATGCCGATCAGGAGAATGACGCCGATCATGGCGATGAGCGAGAAGTCGAAGCCCGCCGCCATGAGGGTGGCGATGGCGCCCGCGCCCGCGGACGGAAGCGTGGAGAGGATCGTCAGCGGGTGAATGAAGCTCTCGTAGAGGATGCCGAGGATCAGGTAGATGACGATGAGCGCGGCCAGGATCAGCATCGGCACGGTCGAGAGCGAGTCCTGGAAGGCCTGCGCGTTGCCCTGGAAGCTCGTGCGGAGGGCTGGCGGCAGTGCCAGCTCGCGCTCGGCGGACTTGATGGCTTCCGTAGCCGTGCCGAGCGATCCGCCCTGCGCCAGGTTGAACGTGATGGTGACGGCCGGGAACTGGCCCTGGTGCGAGATCGAGAGCGGCGCCGTCTTGCGCGTGGTCCAGCTTGCGAAGGCGGCGAGCGGCACCTGCTCACCTGACGTCGGCGACTTGACGTAGATCTTGTCGAGGCTTTGCGGCGTTCCCTGCAGCTCCGGCAGGATCTCGAGGACGACGTGGTAGCTGTTCTGCTGGGTGAAGAACTGCGCCACCTGCCTCTGGCCGAAGGCGTCATAGATGGTGTTGTCGATGGTGCCGGGATCGAGGCCGTAGCGGGAGGCCTGATCGCGGTTGATGTCGAGGGTCAGCGTCATTCCGGCGGCTTGCTGGTCGGTCGCGACGTCGCGCAGCTCGGGCAGCGTCTTGAGCTTCTCCAGGATCTTCGGCGCCCACGCGTTGAGCTCGGCGATATCCGGGTCCTGCAGCGTGTACTGGAACTGCGCGCGCCCCGCGCGTCCACCGACGGTGATGTCCTGCGCGGCCTGCAGATAGAGCTTGATGCCCTCGACGTTCTGCGTGGCCTTGCGCATGCGCGAGATGATCTCGCCGGCCGAGGCCTTGCGCTCGGAGCGGGGCTTCAGCGTAATGTAGAAGCGGCCGGTGTTGAGGGAGGCCGACGCGCCGCCGGCGCCGATGGCCATGGCATAGCTTTGGATGTCGGGGTCCTTGGCGATGATGTCGCCGAGCTTGACCTGCAGGCGCATCATCTCGGCGAAGGAGACGTCCTGCGCGGCCTCGGAGGTGCCTTGCAGGAGGCCGGTGTCCTGCTGCGGGAAGAAACCCTTGGGGATGGCGAGGAACAGCATCACCGTGCCGGCGATGGTGGCGAAGAACACCATGAGCGTGATGAAGCGGTGGCGCAGGCAGACGTCGAGCATGCGCTCGTAGCCGCCGAGCAACGTGTCAAAGGCGCGCTCGGTTGCCGCGTAGATGCGGCCATGCCGGGTCTCGCTCTCGGCTCTCAGGAAGCGCGAGCACATCATCGGCGTGAGCGTCAGCGCGACGAAAGCCGAGACGGCGATGGTCATGGTGACGCTGACGGCGAACTCGCGGAACAGGCGGCCGATGATGCCGCCCATCAGCAAGAGCGGGATGAAGGCCGCCACCAGCGACAGGCTGATCGAGACGATGGTGAAGCCGATCTCGCGCGCGCCCTTGATCGCCGCCTCGAACGGCTGCACGCCTTCCTCGATGTGGCGGACGATGTTCTCCAGCATGACGATGGCGTCGTCGACGACGAAGCCGACGGCGATGGTGAGCGCCATGAGCGAGAGGTTGTCGAGGCTGTAGCCGGCGAGGTACATCAGCGCCAACGCGCCGAGCAGGGAGAGCGGGACGGTGACGCTCGGGATCACGGTCGCCCACACACTGCGCAGGAAGACGAAGATCACGCCCACCACGAGCGCGATCGACAGCATGAGCGTGAACTGAACGTCGGCGACGGAGGCGCGGATAGTCTGCGTGCGGTCACTCAGGACGTCGATCCTGATCGACGGCGGCATGGCGGCGCGCAGACGCGGCAGCTCCTCCTTGATGCGGTCGACCGTCTCGATGACGTTGGCGCCGGGCTGCTTCGAGACGACGAGAAAGACGCCGCGCTTGCCGTTGGCCCAGGCGGCCTTCTTCATGTCCTCGGGACCGTCGACGGCCTGGCCGATGTCCCTGACGCGGATCGGCGCTCCATCCCTGTAGGCGACGATGACGTCGTTCCAGGTGCTGGCCTCGGTGAGCTGGTCGTTGGCGTAGATCGTGAGGCTGCGCAGCTGGCCGTCGATGTTGCCTTTCGCCTGATTGACGGTGGTCAACGCGAGACGGGCGCGGACATCCTCGAGCGACAGCCCCTTGGTCACGAGCTTGGCCGGATCGATCTGCACGCGAATGGCCGGCTTCTGCTCGCCGCCGATGCTGACGAGGCCGACGCCGTCGATCTGGCTGATGCGTTGGGCGAGCTTGGTGTCGGCGTTGTCGTCGACAACCGTCAGCGGCAGTACGTCGGACGTCGCAGAAAGCAGCATGATGGGCGCGTCGGCGGGATTGACCTTGCGATAGGTCGGCGGGTTGGGGAGATCGGTCGGGAGCTGACCGGCGGCGGCGTTGATCGCGGCCTGGATGTCGTTGGCGGCGGCGTCGATGTTGCGGTCGAGATCGAACTGGACGACGACGGTGGTCGAGCCGAGGCCGGACGACGACGTCGTCTGCGTAACGCCCGGAATCTGCGCGAACTGACGCTCAAGCGGCTGGGCGACGGAGGAGGCCATGGTCTCCGGGTTGGCGCCGGGGAGGGAGGCCGAAACCTGAATGGTCGGGAAGTCGACCTGCGGCAGCGGGGCGACGGGGAGGTTCGGATAGGCGACGAGGCCCACGAACAGAAGGCCCATCATGATCAGCGTGGTAGCGATGGGGCGGCGGATGAACGGCTCCGAGATGCCGCCGCCGAAGATTCCCGCTGCGTTTTCGTTCTGCATGATGGCCGATCCCAGGCTTCGTAGAGCCCTAGTCCGTCGCGGTGTCCACCGGCTTGCCGTCCTTGCCGGTGTGCTCGTCCAGCGTGACCTTGACGCGCGAACCGGGCTGGAGACGTGCATGGCCGGAGGTCACCACGCGCTCTCCAGGCTGCAAGCCGGAGTCGATGACGGCCGCGCCGTTGCCGATCTCGCCGACCTTGAGGTCCCGCTTCTCGACCTTGTCGCCCTCGCCCACGACATAAGCGAAGAGACCCGTCGGGCCCCGCTGCACGGCGATGTCCGAGACGACGATCTTGTCGCGCAGCGTGGAGACGAGGAGGCGCGTGGTGACGGAGAGGCCGGGCCAGAGTTGCTTGTCGGGGTTATCGAAGCGACCTTTCAGGCGAATGGTGCCGCTCGCGATGTCGATGTCGTTGTTGATGATGGCGAGCTTACCGCGGCCGAGCTCCGTCTTGCCGTCGCTCGACAGGGCCGTGAGATCGAGGGGACCCTCCTTCAAGGCGCGGTTGATGGCGGGAAGCTCGTCCTCGGGCGCGGTAAACAGCACGGCGATGGGCTGGATCTCGGCGATGGTGACGATGCCGCCCTGGTCGGCGGCGTGCACGATGTTGCCGATGTCGATGCTGCGCAGGCCGATCACGCCAGCGATGGGCGCGCGAATGGTCGTGTAGCCGAGCGACACGCGTGCGTTCTGCTCGGCGGCCTGGTCGGCTTTGATCAGGGCGTTCAGCTGGTTCACGGTGGCTGTCTGCTGGTCGAAGAGCTGCTTGGTCGCGTAGCCGTTCTGCTGTAGCGAGGCGGTGCGCGCGAGGTCGGACTCGGCGCTCGTCAGGTTGGCCTCGTCCTGCGCGATCTTGGCGGTGGCCTGGTCGAGCGCGGCCTGGAAGGGGCGGGCGTCGAGCTCGACGAGAACGTCGCCGACGTCGACAGTCTGGCCCTCCGCGAATGCGATGCGCTCGACCTGGCCGTCGACGCGGCTGCGGACCGTGACCGAGTTCCAGGCCTGCACCGTACCGAGCCCGTCCAGCACGATGGGGAAGTCGCCACGGGTGACGGTCGCTGCGTGCACGGGGACCGCGGGCTGGGTGTCGGCTGCGGCGAGTGGTTTGTCCTGCGGCGCTGCGTACCTGCTCCAAGCAAAGTAGCCTCCGCCGGCGAGCAGGGCGAGCGTGACCAAGGCGAGCATCAATTTCGAGCGCCGGGGACGCGGGAGGCTTTGTGGAGTCGGCGCTGCTTTGCCGCCATCCCCGGCCGTGTGGGACCCGTCACGTCGCGTGTCGGCGGTGCGCTGTTGCATGGCTCTATCGATCGGTTGCGGGCGGGCGGACCGATGGTGTCCCCGGCGCCTTCAAATAACGCCACGGTCGCGTGGGTTCCGTTCTTTACTTTTGCGTAACCGGGCCGCGAGCTAAAGCGCGCTTGAGATGGCGCAGGACAGGGTGTCGCAGCTATGCCGCCGGACGCTTTCCGTGTCGCCCAGGACAGCGGATGCGATGACGCTGCAAGGCGATCATCCGGCATCGCAATGTCGGTCAACTTCGCGACGCCACGATGTCGCAGGCGGGTGTTGAGGTTTCTTCGGAAACTTCGCGTAGCCCAGAAAGCGCGCAAACACGGGGCACGGCGCTCGATCCGGCAAGGCATGAGCAGAATGCAATTCGGCTCTGCTGTAGCGAGGCTTGAGCGCGGGCTCGCAACTCAGATATCTCACCACGCAACACCACGCAGTCCCGGCATCCAAGCTGGCTGTGGCGCCGGACCGCCAAAAGGCGGCCGGTCTAGGGGAAAGAAAGGTTTTCGATCATGACCACCATCTCTCATCTCGCTTCGGGCGAGGCGGCCCGTTTGTCCCTCCTTGCCCGCGTCGTCGGCCTCGCGTCCAAGCCGGTGACCGACTACCTCGCGCGGCACTCGACGGTGTCGATCCTGCATTCGCTCGACGACCGCACGCTCGATGACATCGGCATCATTCGCGGCCAGATCGACGCGATCGTGCACAGGCGGGGCTGATCCCTCGCCGCACTCAAACGTGCAGGCCGTCGCGTACAGCATAAAGTGCGTAAGCCGCCCTCAAGCCCCAGCGTAGCGCGGCGTTTGAGGGCGGCAGTTTTTTTGGCAAACCCCTGAGGAGCGCCGGGACATCGCTTTCGGTGGCGGCGCCAGCCAGGATGTCGGCGACGAGCCGGCCGGCCCAAGGCATGGTGGCGGTTCCGGAGCCGTGGCAGCCGAAGGCGAAGGCCACGGTCGGGTCGTCGGGATCGCGGCCGAGCGCGAGCGTGCGCCGCGCCGTGAGGCAGACGAGGCCGCGCCAGGTGAAGGCAATCTCGGCATCGGCGAATGCGGGCAGCACGCGGCGCAGGATAGCGAGGGTGGCGCGGGCTTGGCTTTGCGCGGCATCCGGTGTGCCGCGTGTGTCGCCGCGTCCGCCGAAGAGAATGCGGCCGTCGGGCAGGCGGCGATAATACGAGAGCAGGCCGCGCGAATTGTAGATCGGTGTGAGTGTACGGAAGCCGCGCGCGTCGAGCTCGCGGTCGCCATAGGCCTGTGTGACGATGATGCTCGAGATCGCCGGCAGGCCGCGATAGGCGACGGCGGGAGCGAGGTCGTTCGGCATGTAGCCGTTGGTTGCGACCAGCACGCGCGGGGCTACGATGCTCGCGCCACCGGCCGTCACGAGGCGGTGGCTTTTGCCTTCGCGGCGCCAGTCGACGATCTCGGTTGCGGTGAAGATGCGGGCGCCGCCGGCGCGGGCGCGTTTCGCGTGCATGCGGGCGAGACGCAGAGGGTGCATGGCGAGGCCCGGCCGCAGATTGAGTCCGCCCCAGGCTTCGGGTCCGCCGTGCACTTCTTCCCTGAAGCGGTCGCGATGGACAAACTCGGCCGCGACGCCGAAGCGCCGGTTGAGCGTGTCCGCCAGCTCCGCGAGGGCGGGCACGACGCTCGGATGATGGGCGACGCAGAGATTGCCGTCGCCGACCGGCTCGCAATCCGAGCCATCGCTCGCCATGAAGGCGGACAGCTCATCGACGGCCTCGACCTGAGACCTCCAATAGCGGCGCGTCTCGTCCTCGCCGACACGGCGCACCATGTCGGCGAGCTCCAGCTTCTCGCCACCCATGGACACGAAGCCGGCATTCATGCCCGACGCGCCCCAGCCGATGCAGGCGCCCGCTTCGAGCACGCAGGCGCTCATGCCGTGGCGGCTCGTTAATCGGTGCGCGGCGGAGAGCCCGGCGTAGCCGCCGCCGATGATGGCGACGTCGGCTCGGATGTCGTTTTCGAGATGCGAGGCCTCGTCGTCCTGCGGCGCGCCGGCGGTCGCCATCCAGTAGGTGTCCGGCAGCCGGTCGAAGGCGTACATATCGCCGTCGTAGACGCGTTCTCTCATGCGGGCTTTTCCTGCAGGGACCGGCCCGGCGTACCAGGACTTGCGATGGCTGCCAAGGCCGCCGTCAGGGAGAGAAGATGTTCGAGATGGCGTCGGCGAGACTCGCGAGGCCGGGTGGACCGCCGGCGGAGGCTTGCTGATCCTGACGCGGCCTCGGCCGCGCCGCCGCGATCTCCGCCTCATAGCTGGGGGTGACGAACGGCATGCCCTTGCCGAGCAGGACGTTGCCCATGCGCTTGTCGATGCCGTAGAGGTCGCCGAAGGTGCGCAAGGTTCCGTCGTCGTCGACCATGGCCGTGAAGTAGGTCATGTGGACGGGGATGTGGTTGGTGAGCCCGACCTCGCGCGTTCCACCGTTCCACAGGCTCGCCACCTCGCGCGTGGACCAGCCTTTGTCGTGGGCGAGCAGGACCTCGGCGAGCCTTTGCGGGTTGGCGACGCGCATGCAGCCATGGGAGAGGCCACGGAACTGGCGCGCGAAGAGATCGCGGTCCGGCGTGTCGTGCATGTAGACGTCATGCGTGTTCGGGAACAGGAACTTGACCTTGCCGAGCACGTTGGTCGGTCCCGGCGGCTGGCGGAACTCATAGGCCGCGATGTTGGCGGTTCCCCAGTCCACCTGATTTGGGTCGATGGGACGGCCCTGGTAGTAGGCCTCGAGCTTGTGCTGCGCGAGGATGGTGCTGCTCGAGGGCGCGCCGGTGAAGAGGCTGACGAGGCCGCCGCCCGCGCTTTTGCGCAGGAGCGGCGCCAGCTCCTTGCGCTTGATGCCGTCGGGCACGCCCCAGCTCGGATGGAAGACGATCTGCTTCATGTCGGCCGAGAAGGCGGGGGTCGGCCAGTCGGGCTGGCCGGCGACGATGCGATCGGTGTGAACCGTCTCTCCGTCCCTCACGACGCGGGTCAGAAACTCGGGCACGTTGTTCCAGACGTGGAAGTCGCCGAGGTCGGCCGGCATCCAGCGCCAGCGCTCCATGTTGACGAGGATGCGTCCGATGCGGAGAGCTTCCTCCGGGCTTTCGCGCCGGGGTTTCTCATCCGCGGATTTGTCGGCAGGCGGGGGTAGCACGACTTGCAGCTTCGCGCCGTAGGCAAGCGTGCCCTCGCCGGTCGTGGGAGCGCGCAGCTTGAGCAGCTTCTGACGCAGCCGCGTGAACTGCTCGTGCCTGGGATGAAGCGATCGCAGGTAGGCGTCGGGAGCGTCGCTCGCGGCGATGCCGGCCAGGACGTTCTTCGGCGCCTGCACCGGCAGCTTGTAGTCGAGGAGTTTCGACAGGCCGGATGGCGCTCTGATGCGTCCGCCGCGCGCGTAACGCGCGTATTTCAGCACGGCGAAGGTGAGCTCGATCTCGGTCGCGGCCGCGGCTTCGGGGGTCGGATCGGCCGTTGCCGGTTGTGGCAAGGAGAAGTCGCGGGCGCTGAGGCCCCAGTCGTCGGCGTTGGCGATCTCGGTCCTGACGGCGCTGCCGCGCGCCGAGATCGAGGTTTCGTCGGTCCAGAGGAGCTCGGCGCCGTCGGCCGCATAGAAGGCGGTCATGGCCGCCAGGTCTTCGGCGTAGGCCGCGCTGACGTCGGCCTTGCGGGCGAGCGCCGCCAACGACGTGCGAAGTACGACGAGTGTCGGCGAGGGAGGGGCGCGGGCGGCTGCTTTTTCGTCGGGAGTTTCGAGGCCGGCTAGCCGTTCGGGGGCTGAGAGCGTGCCCGTCAGATGCAAGCCGAGCCCCGAGCCGAGCGCGACGAGCGTCAGCGCAACCGTCCATGGCGGAAGTTTGAGGATTGCCGGTCGCAACGCCGCCCCCGATCGAGCACAGCCCATTGCCCCGCATCCGCCCCCCGCAAGGCGCATACGCCGACGGTAGCCAAGCAGCACTTGATGGTCGAGATGTGGCAGGCCCGTGGGCTTTGGTAAATGTCGGCCCAAGCTGCCGTGCTATCGGCGGAATTTTCAGGTCGCGGGGTGCCGGGCTAGAACGGCAGCACCTTGCGGATGGTCTTTCCGACGGGGCGCGCGCCCTTGGTCACGACGCGACCAGCTTTTTTGATGGGTTGCGCGCTGATCGTCCTCTTCAAAGGATCGACGACGAGCGTCCTGCCGACGAACGGAAACGCCGTGCCCACACTCGCAAGTCCAGGGATCAGTTTGCTCGAAAACTTGAGCGGCGCCGAGATGACGCCCGCCACGGTCGCGTGGATCACACGCCCAACGGAGTTGTGCCGCTTGCACGTGTTCTTCCGGTTGCAGATGTTGACCTCGCCCTCGTGCAGAAGCACGAGCGTGTCGCCGCTGCCGTCCACGTAGACGTCGAACACCGTCCCGCGAACGCCGATCGTCGCCGACGGAGTCTCGATGCGATAGGACTCCTTCTTCTCCGAGCCGGTGATGAAGCGGAACGTGCCCTTGAGGAAGTTGACGCCGATCGTGGTCACGCCTTCGGACTTGCCGATTACGAACTCGTCGAGCTTCAAGCCTGCATTGGGGCCGAGCGCGAGCTTGGTCTGATCGTCGAGCTTCAGCTCCGCCTGGGCCTCGGCGCCGGTCTCGAGCAGCTCGTCGCGATGCACGCGCCAGCCTTCCTGCAGGTCGCGCTTGTCGGCGCCGAGCGTCGCGATCACCTCTCGCTTGATGACGACGGCCGTCCCGATCTCGTCCGCCGCGGGCTCCGCCTGTGCCAAGCCCGCCGCGCCCGCGAGGCTCGCCAACAGCACGACCAGACGCGCGCTGCCGCCGAGCGACCAACGCAAGACGATGCTCTGCATGAAGATGACCTGAAGGTTTCGGTTTCCCGCTCCGTAAACTGAATGTAGCATAAGTTACGAAGTGGGCTACGGGCGATCTCAGAAGCAGATGCTGTTCAAGCGACGCGCCGGCGACCGTTGGTTCAGCATCAAAAGTGCCTATTGGCTAATCATTCTGAGCGTTATTTCAGCATGCATCGCTTTGCGTGCGCTCGATCCCGGCTTCATGGTGCGCCTGCGCCTGCTCGGGTTCGATCTCCTGCAGCAGTCCGCCCCGCGCGAGCCCGATCCCACTTATCCGGTTCGCATCATCGACATCGACGAGCGATCGCTCAATGCGTTCGGGAGCTGGCCGTGGCGGCGGGATCTGCTTGCCGATCTGGTCGACAAACTCTTCGCCTCCGGTGTGCGCGTGGTGGTGTTCGATATCGTCTTCCCGGATGCCGCCAGCGGCCCGCTGGACCAGCTTCCCGAGGCCATCCGCAACTCGACCGAGCTCAAGCCGCTGGTGGACAAGCTCAAATCGGAGGGGTCCGGCGATACCGCCTTTGCCGACGCGCTCGGCCGGCATCGAACCGTGTTGGGATTCATCGGGACGTCGCGGGCGAGCGAGCGGGTTCCGGAGGCCAAAGCGTCGTTCGCGACGGTCGGCGAGGGCGTCGTCAATCTGGTTCCGGGATTCTCGGGCGCCTCGGCCAACTGGCCTGCTTTCGAGGTGGCCGCGACGGGCCTTGGCGCCATGAACTGGTTTCCGGATCACGACCAAATCCTGCGGCGCATCCCGGCGGTCGTTGCTATAGGAGACGGGCTCTATCCGTCGCTCGCCATCGAGACGCTGCGCGTCTACAGCGGATCGAAGACGATCGGCGTGCGCTCGGCGGGCGACGGCGGCTTTGCAGGCAATCGCACGATTACCACCGTGGCGGTCGGCGATACTGTCATTCCGACCGACAGCGACGGGCAGCTTTGGCTCTCATTCTCGCGGCGCGACGCCAAGCGCACGATCGCCGCGGCCGACGTGCTCCATGGTGTGATCGCCGCGGATGAGCTCAAGGGGCGTATCGCCATCGTCGGGACCAGTGCCCCTGGCCTTCTCGATCTGCGCGCGACGCCGCTCGATCCCGTGATTTCCGGAGTCGAGATCCACGCCCAGGCGCTCGAGCAACTGATCGCGAAGCGGCTTCTGGTGCGACCCGATTTCGCCAAGGGGATGGAGATCGTGCTGACGTTCGCCTCGGCGCTGTTGCTCGGAGCGATGGTCTATCGCTTTGGAGCGCGTGTTTCGGCGGTCGCGGGTTTCGCCAGCGTGTGCGCCTTCACGGTCGGCAGCTACTGGGCCTTTTCGCAGGGCGTTCTCGTGGACGCGGTGTTCCCGGTCATGACGAGCACGGCCGCCTACATTTTCGGAACCGGCTGTCTCTATTACGAGGCGGAGAACGAGCGGAATCGCGGTCGCGACGCCTTGCAGCGCATTGCGCGCGAGATGGAATCGGCGGCGCAGATCCAGCGCACCTTCCTGCCGAAGGAGCTTCCCACGGGACCGCTCGCGCACAGGTTCGACGTGTTCGCGGTCATGAAGCCCGCAAAATCCGTCGGCGGGGATTTCTACGATTTTTTCCTCATCAACGACACGAAGCTCGGGCTGGCGGTCGGCGATGTCTCCGGCAAGGGGGTTCCGGCAGCGCTCTTCATGAGCGTGTCGCGGACGGTCTTGAGAACCGTCGCCTTCGAGAACGAGGCGCCGGGTGATACGCTGTCGAAGGTCAATGCGATCCTGGCGCGTGACAATTCGGAGGGCATGTTCGTCACGCTGATCTACGCCATTCTCGATCTCGAAACGGGATGCCTCTCGTTTTCCAGCGCCGGTCATGACGATGCGCTGCTGATCGATGGGGCCAAGACCTGCGAGCGGCTCGGCTACATGGGACCGGCGATCGGCCTCTTCGAGGACGCTGAGTTTCCGACGGCGACGCGCCAGCTCGCGGCGGGCGACATGATGCTCATGCTGACGGACGGCATCACGGAAGCCTTCAACATCGATGGGCGCGTGTTCACGCCCGACCGCGTGACGACGGCGGTGACGCGCAGGGCTTATGGCGATGCGCGCGATCTCGTCCAGTCGCTCACCGACGAGGTTTCGCGTTTCTCGGAGGGCACCGAGCAATCCGACGACATCACCTGCGTGGCGATGCGGTACAATGGGTAGAGCGTCTAGCCTTCGCACACGATCTCGAACTCGTTGAGGTCGCCGATCCGCTTGTAGGACATCGCGGTCGCGTGCTCCTTGATGAGGGCGATGCCGAATCCGCCGGGCGGGCCCGTCAGCAGGTCGCGGTCCTTCGAGACCGGCGGCCAGTCGCGCAGATCGAAGTACACACCGTTGTCGATGACCTTGGCGCTGGCGCGACCGGGGCGCAGATCGATTTCGACGGCGGCCATCGGGGCCGGGGTGTCGCTGAAACCGTAGCTTATGAGGTTGGCGAGCACCTCGTTGACGCAGAGCTTGAGATTGGCGGCCAGCCTTCTTTCCACGCCGCTCGCGGTGCACTCGAGGTCGAACCAGGTGTTGAAGCGGGTCACGTCCGAGGCGGTCGGAAGAAGGCCGATCGACTTCTTGAGGCTCATCACCTGAACTCTGCGATCGCGGCTTTCTCGTCCGCGACCACAGCAATGATCGAATCGATGCCCGTGGATCGCAGAACCTTGCGCGCGTCCTCCGACGGATTGAACACGACGAGGCGCCCGTTCTTCTTGGCGATGGCGCGCGCCGCCTTGACGAGCAGGCGGATGCCGATCGAGGCAAGGAACGTGACGTCGGTGAAGCTCACGATGACCTTGCCGTACTTCTCGGAGATGCCGGTCAGCGGCCCTCGATCTCGCCGGCGCCGGCAATGTCGAGGGCTCCCTTGAGCCGCACGAGCAGGATATCACCCGGCAGCTCCGCCTGTTCCAATCTCATTCTTCCCCCCTTGTCTTGTTTTGGTGTTGGACTTGATTTTCAGGTCTGCCGCTGTTCGAAGAAGGAGCTGACAAAGGCGGAACCGGTATTGGTCAGGTCGAAGGCGTGCAGGCCGAGCACGTCCGACATCATCTTGAAGCTCTCGATGCCGCGTACGGAGTTGCCGTTGCTGTCGAGACGCGGCGAGTAGGTGCCGACGCCGAGCTGCCGATTGACGACGCCCAGGATGCCGCCGCCGACGCCGCTCTTGGCGGGAATGCCGACCTCATAGATCCAGCCGCCCGAGAAATCGTACATGCCGCAAGAGAGCATGACCGACTGCGTGTCGCGCACGCAATCGATGTCGAACACCTGCTGGCCGGTGACGGGGTTCACGCCGAGGTTGGCGATCGTCGCCCCCATGAGCGCGAGGTCGGCGGCCGTGACCATGATCGAGCACTGCCGGAAGTAGAGATCGAGTGCCGGCTCCACGGGCTCCTGCAACGCGCCGGCGCTGAGCAGGAGGTGGCCGATGGCGCGGTTCCTGTGGCCGGTGACGGATTCCGAGCGGTAGACCTCCTCGTTCAGCCGGAGGGGGCGGCCGGCGGCTTGCGAAAACCGGTCCAGCATTTGTTCGAATGCGGCCTCGGCGCCGAGCGCGTCGCGGAGCATTCCCGATATGGTGATCGCGCCGGCGTTCACCATCGGATTGTAGGGCCGGCGCGTCACGGGACTGAACTCGATGGCGTTGAAGGGGTCGCCGCTCGGCTCGACGCCGACGTTGGCGAGAACGGCGTTACGGCCGCAGATCTCGAGCGCCATGCAGTAGCTGAGCGCCTTGGACGTCGATTGGATCGTGAACTCGATGTTGGCGTCGCCGATGGTGTGGACCTTGCCTTTGGTCGTGGCGACGGCAATTCCGAACGAGCCGGGCGATACCTTGGCGAGCTCGGGGATGTAGTCGGCGAGTGCTCCCTCGCTGAAGGGAAGGCTGCGCGCATAGATCTCAGCCAGCATGCCGTCGACGTGAGCGTCGGGATTGGTCGGGGGAGCGGCTGGGGTTTCGGCTGCGATTTCCGGTGCGGTGATCTCGGGCGCGGCGCGCTCAGAAGCGGCGGGGTGGGGTGCCGGCGCCGGCTCGGCGGCCGTGGCCTCGGGGTTGGCGGTGTACATGTATTGCGGCTCGCCCTCGCTCTTCTGCTTCTTCCAGAACGCCATTCTCATCGCGACGCCTCCCGAGCGCCCAAAATTTGCGCTGCGCCTGCTTGAATTTTGGGGGGAGGCGCCACCGGCTGGACACCGCGACGCCACCGTAAACCGCTCGGCTTATTGGATATTTTGAGCAAATGTCTCCGCAAGCCCCGTGGTTGGGGCCGCAACTTCCATGCCAGTTTGCTGACGATCGGTGTCCGGTGGGATGGGGTGCGTCGGGAGGCGGGGTTGGAGCAGGGAGGAAAGGCCGAGCGCAAGTGGGTGCCATCGGTGCGTTCGCTCGTGCTCACACCGTGCTGGAGGCGCGCGCAAGGGCACGCACTGCGCCGATCGCGTGCGAACCCGTGGTTGCTCGGGTATACGTGAGCCTACATGTCGTGGTCGACGGAGTTGGTCGGCGCGGTTGGGTCAGTCGCCGAGCTTGACGTTCACACCGATTTTGACAGTGTCGACATCATCGATCTCAATGAACTGCGGGTACGTTGTGCCGCCGAACACGGGATTGAGGATCGCGCTATCGCCTATGTCGAAGTGAAGGTACTCGGCTTTGACAGATAGTCCGGGGGCGAGCGCAAACTCAATGCCACCTCCATAAACGGCACCATCGAGTGATTTGCTTGCGCTTGCACTCGACGTGTAATGGGCGTCGGACCAATTGATGTCGGTCTCCACCGTCGCCCAACCGCCTTTTCCGTAGATAAGGGCTGAGCCAACGATCACACCGGCGCGACCCGTCACCGCGCCATAGTAGTCGCTATCGATGCTGGTGATGGGATCTGAATCTTTGCCGGGGCTAACGGCGGTATCGGTTGCCGAGCCGTCAAGCAAACCAACGCCGAATTCACCTTCGATGCCGACAACGAAACTTCCGAACGTCAAATTATAACCGGCTTGAACGCCGCCGAACAATTGATCGGTATCAGAGCCATACTTGGAGACGCCCCACCAACGAGGTGCGGGAGTGCCCAAATCGTCATTTGAGAAATCGCCCCAAGCGTGACCGATATGAATGCCGCCGTAAAACCCGGTCCACCGATCACCGGCCTGCGCAGCACCGGCTAGGCCCAAGAACGCAATAATGCCACTGGAAAACACGCTTACAAAACGCATACCGCACCCCGCACGCACACTCAGCAAATGAATTCGTAACCTGTAGGCTCGTGGAGGGCGTCTGGATATGGCGCGCCGGTCACACCAGCGGGAAAATCGGTAAGTCCACGGAATAGTTGAAGCTAATTTTCAGATTCGATTCTGGCGATCAGTCGCCACTGCCGCGGCTCCTCGCAGATTCTTGCGATATCTCCGCGGCACCTCGTCCGGAACTGCTCCGCATGCCCGAGACCGCAGGTTGGGGCGAGGTGCGGTGTCGTGTGATTTTTGTCGGCTAGAATCGTTGGTTGCGGGAGTAGGATTTGAACCTACGACCTTCAGGTTATGAGCCTGACGAGCTACCGGGCTGCTCCATCCCGCGATACCGACGACACGTTGCGGCCCGACGCGGCATCCAAGCGGTTGCCATGTCGTGCCAATTCGAACGATCCGGCCGCCGTGGCGGCCGCCCTTTTGGGGCCTGGGGCCCTGTGGTCCTGGGCTGATCAGGGGCCGTAGTGTCCGTTGTGTGGACCGGCCCGTTCGAAGGAGCCGCCAGCGGGGCGGCTCGGCGTGGTCTATAGCATGATTTTCGGTTTTGTGAACCCCACCCGGGCGGGCTCTCCCGCGGCCCGATAGGTGCCCGCAGAAGACCTGTTCCGACGCGTCTTTTTGACCGAGGACGAGGCTCGCCCGCGCGACAAGTTCGTATATGGTGTTGAGCAAGACCCAAGCCGAGACCGCCCCCGAATGACATCATCCGACCCGCCGCGCGCCACCGCTTCGGCAAAGAAGAGCGGGACGCGGCTCGAGGAGACGTTCGTACTTCTCGACAACAGCACCGGACGCGGCGCGCCGACCCTCCTTTTTTCTGAGCCGCGCGAGATCGTGTCCGCGTTCACGCCCGAGGAGGTCCCGGCGGCGCTCGCGCGCCTCGAGGCCGGGACGGCGGCCGGGCAGCACGCGGCCGGGTTCTTCGCCTACGAGCTCGGCTATGTGCTCGAGCCCAAGATCGCCGGCCTCATGCCCGAGGGCCGCAACGTGCCGCTCCTGTGGTTCGGTCTCTACGGCGCGCCGCGCGAGATGAGCGAGCGGGAGGTCGACCACTGGCTCGCGACGCACACCCGCAGCGGGTCCTACCAGTTCACCTCGGTCACGACGGCCTGGAACCAGGCCGAGTACGAGCAGCGGTTCTCCGCCGTGCAGGACAAGATCCGCGCCGGCGACATCTACCAGCTCAATCTCACCTTCAAGGCGCGTTTCCGCTTGGAGGGCTCGCCGCTGACGTTCTACCGCGACATGCGCCAGCGCCAGCGCGTGGCTTACGCGGGCATCGTCGATACCGGCGAGGTGACGGTGCTCTCCGCGAGTCCCGAGCTTTTCATCGAGAAGCATGGTCGGGTGGTCTCGACGCGGCCGATGAAGGGCACGTCGCCGCGCGCCGGCACGCCCGAGGCCGACGCGGAGGCGCGCCGGGTGCTTGCGAGCGACATCAAGCAGCGAGCCGAGAACCTGATGATCGTCGACTTGATGCGCAACGACCTCGGGCGCATCGCGGACGTGGGCAGCGTCAGCGTCACCGACCTGTTCACGGTCGAGACCTTTCGCACCTTGCACCAGATGACGTCGGGGGTGCGGGCGACGCTCAGGGAGGGCGTCGGGATCGCGGACCTCATCCGTGCCATCTTTCCGCCGGGCTCGGTGATCGGGGCGCCCAAGATCCGCGCCATGGAGCTGATCCGCGACTACGAGACGGAGCCGCGCGGGGTGTACTGCGGGGCCATCGGTACCATCTCACCCGAAGGCACGGCGCTGTTCAACGTGGCGATCCGCACGCCCGTGATCTTCCGCGATGGGCGCGGCGAGATGGGGATCGGCTCGGGCGTCGTCTACGATTCGGTCGGGGCCAAGGAGTACGCCGAGTGCCTGCTCAAGATGAAGTTCCTCACCGACCCGCCGAAGAGCTTCGAGCTGATCGAGACCGTGCTGCACGACGCGGTCACTGGGTTCTGGCTGCTCGACGGGCATTTGAGGCGGCTCGCGGCGTCGGCCGCGTATTTCGGCTTCGCCTATGACGAGGGGAAAGTTCTGGCGGCGCTCGACGCGGCGGTGGCGGGGCGCGCGCAAGAGCGATTGCGCGTGCGGCTCCTCCTGGCCGAGGACGGCGGCGTCACGGTGACGGTCGCCAATCAGCCGGCGCAGGCGCCCGATGCCGTCATGCGCTACGTGATCTCGGAGACGCGGCTCGACAGCGCCAACGCGTTCCTGTTCCACAAGACGACGCGGCGGGAGCTCTACGACCGCGAGTGGCAGCACTACGCCGATACGGTCAAGGCCGACGAGGTGCTCTATCTCAACGAGCGCGGCGAGGTGGCCGAAGGCAGCCGGACCAACGTGTTCATCGAGCGCGGGGGAAAGCTCGTGACGCCGCCCTTGTCGAGCGGATTGCTGCCTGGTGTGTTGCGCAGCGAGCTCATGCACAGCGGCAAGGCCGAGGAGGCGGTGCTCACACTCGACGATCTCGCGCGCGCCGACGCGGTGTTTGTGGGCAACTCGGTGCGCGGGCTGGTGCGCGCAGAGCCTGTCGCGCCGCCGTCACGTTGAGCCTTTGATAGCATTGAGTGTTGGAGGCGCCGCTCAGTTGGGGCTCTTCTCGACGCCGTTGCCCGGCTGCGAGGTCATCGAGGCTTGTTCCGACGCGCCGCCGGTCATTGCCGCAACGACGAAGACGATCGCCGCGAACGTCAATATCACTGCGATCGCAATCTCGCGCGCCGAGCGGCGTGCGCGGTCGGCGAGGGAACGACGGGTTTCGAATTTGCGGGGCATCATCATGACACCAGCTAGCGCGACGAAGCGCGGATTAGCCAGAGTGCTGAACGCCGCGCGACAGATCGGCGCGCCGTTCTGTCAGCATGCAGCGGAGCAGCGAATTGTGCGCTGCAAAACGAAATTTGTGTAGGGTCTAAAGCCCTCGCATCACGCAGCCGAAGATCAGAACGAGCTGCGCCACGACCAGCACCCAGAATTCCTGACCAGTAATGTAAGGAATTGAGGCCCCGAAGAAATATGTCACCAGTGCGAGCACCGTGAGGATGACCGACAGCATGTAGGTCAGGATGCCGGGTGCTTTCAGTGCCATGGTCGCGCTCTCCCCTCGTGGCGTGTCTGATCGAGGACGCGACTGGCGCGACGGCTGACCAGCCCCTGGTCGATTCGCCCTCTACGCTGGGCTTATAGCAGGGGCCTTCCGGCCTTGCATGGGTTTGCCGGCCACACATCGAGGGCGTACTTGCAACGGTTTTAAGCCCGGGTGCGACCGATCGCCGTTTTTGCCCTTGTATTCACTATGTTATTCAGCGGGTATTGGACACAGCGACGAGGCGTCGTACGGCACCAATAACAAGGTGCGGCGACCTTCCGTCCCGCGTGAGGAGAAAGACCATGCGACGTGCGTTCCCGGCTCTCATGCTCGCTGCCGCGTGGACGGCCGTGCCTGCGACTGCCGACGCCTATGGGCCTCGGGTGCGGAAGTTCTGCGCCAACGACTACATGGACAATTGCCATCTGCATAAGCTTGGCACGCCCGAGCTCAGGTCCTGCATGCGCAAGGCGGGTCCGAAGCTCACGCCGGAGTGCGTCGCTGCGCTCGTTGCCGAGGGCGAGGTCTCGGCCAAAGAGGTCGCGCAGAAGCGCGCTGCCGCCGCCGGCAAATAATTCCAGCTCAAGTGCCGCGCGGCTTCGCGCGGGCGGTAGGGACTGCGCTCGCCGGATCGTCGGGCCATGGGTGGCGAGGGTAGCGGCCCTTCATCTCGGCTTTGACGGCGGCCCATGATCCGCGCCAGAAGCCCGGCAGATCGCGCGTGATCTGGATCGGCCGGTGCGCCGGCGACAGCAGATGCAGGGTCAGCGGCAATCGGCCCTCCGCGATCGCTGGATGCGTCTTCAAACCGAACAGCTCCTGGACGCGGATGTGCAGCGCGGGCGCGCCCGCTCCTTCGTAGTCGATGGCATGCCGATTGCCGGTCGGGGCCTCGAAGTGTGTCGGCGCCTCCTCGTCGATGCGGCGCTTCAGCGACCAGGGGACGAGGGCGTCGAGCGCGTTGCCCAGATCGTCGGCCGCGACGTCGGCGAGACGTGTCTTGCCTGATAGAAAGGGCGCGAGCCAATCGGCGAGCGTCTGCGTGAGGTGCGCGTCCGAGAGATCGGGCCAGTCCGCTCCTCCGGCCGCGCGCAGGAAAGCGATGCGATCGCGGAGCTGGAGCTGTGCCTTGCTCCACGGCAAGCGCGCCGCTCCCAGGTCGGCGAGGCCGGTCGCGAGAGCGTCCGTCGCCGCTGGACTCGCCTCGACGGGGCGCGGTTCGCTCGCAAGCTCGATGGCATCGAGGCGGCGCACGCGACGCGCGCGCAGGGCGGCCGCCTCGCGATCGAAGGACAGCTCGTCGCGCGAGGCGACGCGGTGGGCGGCAAATTCCATAAGCTCGGCTTCGGTGGTCTCGGCGGCAAGCAGGATGCGGGTTGCCGAGGCGGTGCCCTGCATCTCAGCGACGACGAGGAAGGGCGCGCGGGCAAGCGAGTCGGTCGCATCGAGATAGGCGCCGCGTCCGTTGGCCAGCAGATACTGACCTCGCGGACCGCGCGCCTTGGCGACGCGCTCGGGATAGGCGAGGGCGAGGAGGGCGGCTGCGGAGCGCGGCGGCGCAGTACCCCCTCCCCCTTGCGGGGAGGGGGTAGGCGTGGGGAGAACCCCAACGTTTGACGTTCTGGAATCCCCCTCTCCCGGCCTCCGCCGCGCCGAGTCGGAGACTCGCCTCTGGCGAGATGGGGGAGGAGAAGAAAGGCGCGCCGTCCTTGCCCAGTCATCGGCGAGGCGGCGCATTTCCGTGGCGCGGCGGGAACGGTCGCGCCGCATGGAGTCGAGGCGGTGATCGAGGGAGCTATCGTTGCCGCCGAGGCCGCGCTCGACGAGGATCGCTGCAATGTCGGCGGCCTCGCGCTCGTGCCCTCTCTGCGCGGCCTCGAGCACCATGGCCGCGAGGCGCGGCGGCAGGGGAAGCGCTCGCAGGCTGCGGCCCATTTGGGTCAGCCGGCCATCGCTGTCGAGGGCGCCCAAGAGCGACAGCTCCTCGCGGGCGGCATCCAGCGCGGCGGGTGCCGGCGGGTCGAGCCAGGGAAGCGTGCGCGGATCGGTGACGCCCCATTCGGCGCAGTCGAGCACGAGCGGTGCGAGATCGGCGGAGCGGATTTCCGGCTCGCCGAAGGCCGGCAGGCTCGCGGATTCCGCCTCGTCCCAGAGACGGTAGCAGACGCCGGGCTCGGTGCGTCCGGCGCGGCCGCGGCGCTGGTCGGCAGAGGCGCGCGAGACGCGGACGGTCGCGAGGCGCGTGATGCCGACGTCGGGATCGAAGCGCGGCACGCGGGAGGTGCCGCAATCGATGACGACACGCACGCCCTCGATGGTGAGCGAGGTCTCGGCGATCGACGTGGCGAGCACGACCTTGCGCTTGCCGGGCGGAGCGGGCTCGATGGCCAGGTCCTGCTCGCGCCGGTCGAGCGCGCCGTAAAGGGGTGCGATGATCGCATCGGCTGGATCGAGGCGGTCGCGCAGGCGTTCCTCGGTGCGGCGGATTTCGCCCTGTCCGGGCAGGAAGGCGAGGATGGAGCCCTGGTCGGCGCGGAGCGCGCGCGCGATTGCGTCCGCCATCTGGTCCTCGATCCGCAGCGCCGGATTGCGGCCGAGATAGCGCGTCGCGACGGGAAAGCTCCGGCCTTCGCTCGTGATGACGGGTGTGCCGACTCCCATGAGGGCCGCGACGTTCTCGGCGGCGAGCGTTGCCGACATGACGAGGATGCGGAGGTCGGGGCGGAGGCTTCTCTGTGCGTCGAGCGCGAGGGCGAGACCGAGGTCGGCGTCGAGCGAGCGCTCGTGGAACTCGTCGAAGAGGACGGCGCCGATGCCGTCGAGCGCGGGGTCATCGAGAATCAGGCGCGTGAAGACGCCCTCGGTCACGACCTCGATGCGCGTCGCTTTCGAGACGCGCGTCTCGAGGCGGGCGCGGAGCCCGATCCTTGCGCCGACCTCCTCGCCGAGGGTGGCCGCCATGCGCCGCGCCGCGCCGCGCGCGGCAAGGCGGCGCGGCTCGAGGACGAGACTCTTGCGCTCGCCGAGCCACGGGGACTTCATGAGGGCGAGCGGAACGCGGGTCGTCTTGCCGGCGCCGGGCGGGGCGACCAGCACCGCGGACGCGCCGCGCGCGAGTGCGGCGGCGAGCGGCGCGAGCGCGTCGTCGATCGGCAGCGGAGGCGCAAACTGCGGTATTTGCGGCGTGTCTTCAGCGGTCATCGTGGCGGGCTTAGCACGCTCGACGGCGGATGCGGAGGGCGAGTGTGCCGCGAGGCTTTACAACACCGCGCGGGTGGCGGATACGGGGGTCCGTCGGACGGCCCGGGGGGCGGGCCGCATCCGAGTCGCGGACGATGCGGGGATACCTACGCATGACTCGCTCAATTTTGCGGACGGCCGTCGCCCTTGCCGTGGCCTGCATGGCATTTGGCGCGGCGCCAGCGCGTGCGACCGAGCTCGATGGCTTCTGGATGGATTCGCACGGCGAGGTGGTGCTCGAGGTCATGCCGTGCGGCGCCGACATGTGCGCCAAGGTGGTCTGGCTGCGTCTGCCGTACGGTCCCGACCGCAAGCCGCTCAAGGACTATCGCAATTCGGACCCGGCCCTGCAGACTCGCGCGGTCTGCGGGCTCACCGTCATCACCGGCTTTGCGAAGCAGGAGGATGGAACGTGGGGCGGCGGTGACGTGTACGTGCCGGACCTCGGCATGAGCTTCAAGGGCTACGCGACGCCGCTCAGTCCGACGCAGATGGACGTCAGGGGATACGTGCTGCTGCCGCTGTTCGGCTCGTCGGAGGTCTGGAGCAGGGTGGAGAAGCCCGCCTATCACTGCGAGAAGGACGGCATTCCGCCCGCGCCGCCGCTGCCGAAGGCGCCGTAGTTTCGTTCGCTCGCACTCGCGGGACTGTCGTACCAGACATTGACGTATCTGGATCCCGGCCTACCCCGGGATGACGTTAGTTTGGTGGATGCCGGTTTCCCACTATCTCCGTCACCCCGACGAAGGTCGGGGTCCAGATACGTTGGTTGTTTGAAGAGTTAGGCCCACATTGGTTCGTCGGGGACTCTTGTGCTGGGTTCCTTCCGGCTCGGCGTTCGCCGTCGCTTGGTTGGAATGACGGACGAGCGTTAGGCGGGAAGGATGCCGCGCTCGCGCTCGAGGGCGATCAAGGCGCGCTGGGTGTCGGTGATGTAGTCGCGCTGAATCGGCGCCGCGTCGCGCTTCTTGGCCAGCTGCATGTGGAAGACGAGCTGGCTGCCGGTGCGGAACATCATCTCGGCGCTGATGAGATAGAACTCCCACATGCGGCAGAAGCGCTCGTCGTACATCTCGGCGACCTTGGCGCGGTTGGCCTGGAAGCGGCTCTCCCAGTGGGCGAGCGTCTTGGCATAGTGGAGACGCAAGAACTCCAGGTCGGTGACCCAGAGCGAGTTCTGCTCGACAGATGTGAACACCTCGGACAGCGCCGGCGAGTAGGCGCCGGGGAAGATGTATTTCCTCAGCCAGGGGCTCGCGGTGCCGGGTGGGCTCATGTGGCCGATCGAGTGCAGCAGCATGACGCCGTCGTCGGTCAGGAGGTCGTTCACCTTGGCGAAGAACTCATTGTAGTGATGCACGCCGACGTGCTCGAACATGCCGACCGAGACGATGCGGTCGAAGCGCTCGGTCAGGTCACGGTAGTCACGGAGCTCGAAGCGGACGCGGTCGGCGACGCCGAGCGCCTTGGCCTTTTCATTGGCGAGCTTGCACTGCTCCTTGGACAAGGTGACGCCGACAGCCTGGATATCGGCGATGCGTGCGAGATAAAGCACCATGTCGCCCCAGCCGGAGCCGATGTCGAGCACCTTCTGGCCCGGCTTCAGGCCGAGCTTCGAGGCGATGAGGCGGAGCTTGTTGTGCTGGGCCTGCTCGAGCGTGTCGTCGTCGCTCGCGAAGTAGGCGCAAGAATACTGCATGCCGCGGTCGAGGAAGAGGCGGTAGAACTCGTTGCCGATGTCGTAGTGGTGAGAGACGTTCTTCTGCGCGCGGCCGACGGGGTTCGCCTGCTGGAAGCGCTTCAGGCCGATCGAAATGCGTTTCAGCACCTTCTGCAACGGATAGGAGCCGAGCGAGAGGCGGTTGATCGAGAAGAGGGTCAGGAAATCGCGCAGCGTCGAGCTCTCGAAACTCATGCGGCCGTCCATGTAGGCTTCGCCGGCGGCCAGCTCCGGGTTGGTGAAAAGCGTGCGATAGAGCGTCGGGTCGGTGAGACGCATGGTGACGTCGGGGCCGGGCTCGCGCCCACCGAAGACGTGCGTCTTGCCCTCGGCGTCGATCACCTTGAGGGTGCCCTTGCGGACGAACGACTTCAGCATGTGCGAGAGTGGAAACATGGGGCCTCGCTGTCCTCAATGGCGCAAAATGCTTTAGGGCGCTTCCCAGGCCGAACCACTCGGACCGGGAAACGCCCCAAATGAAGGACGCAGTGCCGATTGTCAAACGTCAGGGCGTCGGCCTGAAGACCCCGTTCTCGTCGCGCTTCAAAGGTGCCTTCTGCTGGGGCAGTGGAGCGCCCGGCGCATCGGCGACGGACACGCCTTCGGGCCAGTCGGCCGGCGCCACCGCGACATAGCGGGCGTAGCCGCCCGAGCCGCCGAGGGGCTTGGCGAAACCGATGATCACGAGGGCGCCCGTTTCAGGCACCTTGTCGAGATTGGCCACGCCCTCGGCCTGCGTGAAGTTGTTGTGCAGGAGCCAATGCTCGCCCTCGAGGTTCGGCGTCGTGTCGGTGTCGAGCGGCTCGTGGCCGTGGAAGAGAATCTTGCGCTCAAGGTGCAGGAACTTCAGCGCGTCGAGCCCCACGCCCGGGAATGGCGTGGCGTTGAACTTGGCGATGTCCGACCAGCGCTTGTACCAGTCGGAGCGCACGAACACGACGGAGCCCTCGGGGATGCGGCCATGCTTCTTCTCCCACTCCTCGATGTCGGCGACCTTGAGATGGTAGCCCTGGTCGGTCGCCACTTTACCGCTGATGTCGATGACGACCAGCGGGCGGACGGCATAGGTGGCCGGGAGGTCGCTGATGGTCGCGCCGAGCGGGTTCCAGTGCGACGGGGGATCGAGCTGGGTGCCGTACTGGTCGGTGGTGAGGTCGTAGGCCGTGGCGACGAAGCCGTGCTTCTCGTAGGTGAACTCCTGGCCCTTCTCGATATAGCCCTCGATGTTCTGCCCGGCGATGGCGGGCTTGAACTTGGCGGGGCCGAAGCCCGGCCATACCGGCTGGACGGGCTCGAAGGCATGCGTGAGGTCGATGTACTTCGCCTGCTTCAGGGTCTCGCTGTAGAGCTTCCACAAGGGCGGCTCGTCGGCCATGGCGGGACCGGCGATGGCGAGAGCGGTACTCAACGCGGCGACGCGGGCAATACGTGTGATGGTCATCTCCAGCCTCCATGCACAGCAGCGTGGAGCAACTGTCGGATGGCGAAATACCGATGGTCAAGCGCGCGCGCACGCTGCGGCTAGCCGATTTTCCGATAACATTGTCGGTTTTTGCGCAATGGGCGAGCGGTCCGTTGACGAGAGACGGCAGCTTCGCGCCGTCAGGCGGCCGACCGCGCGCCCCGGCCCTTCTCGGCGGCCTTGCGGATGGCGGCGATATTGGCCGCGTAGCTCTCCCTGGTGCCGCCTTTGAACACGGCGGAGCCCGCCACGAGGACGTTGGCGCCGGCTGCGGCCACGAGGCCGGCGGTCTCCGGCGTCACGCCGCCGTCGACCTCGAGGTCGATCGGGCGGTCACCGATCATCTCGCGCACGCGGCGGATCTTCTCCAGCTGGGCCGGAATGAACGCCTGCCCGCCGAAACCCGGGTTCACCGTCATCAGGAGCACAAGGTCGAGGCGGTCGAGCACATGGGCGATTGCGCTCTCGTGGGAGGCGGGATTGAGCGAGACGCCGGCGCGGCAGCCCATGGCGCGGATCGCCTGCAGCGAGCGGTCGAGATGAGGCCCGGCCTCGGCGTGCACGGTGATGATCTCGGCACCGGCCTTGGCGAAGGCGTCGATGTAGGGATCGGCGGGTGCGATCATCAGGTGGCAGTCGAAGGTCTTCTTTGAGCTCGCGCGAACGGCGGCGATCACCGGCGGACCGAAGGTGATGTTGGGGACGAAGTGCCCGTCCATGACGTCGAGGTGGATCCAGTCGGCGCCAGCGGCGTCGACGGCCGCGACCTCGGCGCCGAGCTTGGCGAAGTCGGCCGACAGGATCGAGGGTGCGATGATGAGCGGTCGCGACATGCGGGTGTCCGTTTCCGTCCGCAGTTTCGATCCTTGCCCTACACGGCAGGGACGGGCGCGACAAGGGGAGAAGGCCGGACAATCCCAAGCCATCGCTGCGCAGGGTTTCCAGAGGATCGCCGCCGTGGATGCATTTCTGCGCCACGGGACCTCAATTCGACGTACCAGCGGGGAAATACTGTCGTCTCACGGAAAGTGGTGCTAACTTCGCGGCGTTGGATGGGCAACCATCACAAGACATTGCCGGGGGACTTCCCCGATTTTTTTGGCCGCGCGCAGATTGCGCCGCGCGGACCTCGGCCTTGGGGTCGGTTACGATTTTGGGCCATGCCTTGATGGGCCGGCCGAACTTGGAGATATTGCCATGGCCGCCCTGCAGGCGAGTATTGCCCTCAATATTCCTGCCCTCATTGCATTTGCCGCCATCGTCGGCGTTTGGGCCTTCTTCCTTCCCATCAACGTGCGCGACGTGGACAACCGGCGGCTGCCGCCGAATCCGACCGCGCGCATTCTTTTTATCTTCCTGTCCGTGCTGCTTTACCTCGTCCTCGTGGGGGCGCTCAAGCTGAGCGGCGACGCCTTCGAAAATGTGGGCGGCGAGATGTTCCAGGCGGCCATGAAGCTGTTCAAGGGCCAGGAACCGCTGATGGCGGTCACGGTGCTTGCCGGCTTGCGCACCGTGCCCATGTTCCGAGAGCTCGAAAACAACCTCATCATCTGGCTGCATTCGGCGCGGCACCTCAACTCGGACGCGGTCACCCTCACGCACCACCTGCAGGATTGCTCGTTCGAACCCACACCCGGCGAGCAGCAGAAGAACATCAACAACTTGCGCGAGTTCGACGTCTACGTCACGGACACGAAGGCGAACGTGCTGCATCTCGAAGCGGTCAACGCCTGGCGCAAGACGAGCTCGCTGCTGCGCGCGCTGCGGGACTGGAACGACTCGAAGGAGAGCGTGCTCAACCGCGAGGATCTCAAGCTCCTCGAACAGCTCGAGAAGGCGCACCGGCGCAAGACGCGGCTCGCCATGGACATCATCCGCATGCTCGAGCTCGTCGAGCGGGGTGGCATGTCGGGTAGCGCGATGGGCGAAGTCGCGGGGCAGCTCGCCAGCGCTTCGCACAATGACCGCGCCGAAATCGCGAAGATCGAGAACCGGCTGCAAGAGGTGCTGCCGGGCCAGGGCGAGAGCCGCGAGCCCGTGCGCCTCACATACAGTGAGCTGCAGCAGTATCTTTCGCAGATCGAGGGCTATTTCCGCGTCGAGTACCGATATCTCCTGCAGCAGGCCGCCGATCTCTCCGCCAAGTCGATCGTGTTCGCCGGTGAGGATGCGTCGCGGCGCCTCGATCATCTGAAGACGATCGGCTTCGGCCAGCTCGGCCACATCGAGCGCATCAATTTCGACCGCATCCTGTGGGTGTTCTTCGCCATCTCGCTCGGCGGATTCCTGATCATGTTCCTGTGGCCGAAGCCCGCGGGGCCGTCATCGGGCCCGGGTCCCGACCTTTATGCGCGCATCGCCCTCGTGACAGCGCTCGCGTCGCTGGTCGGGTCGGTGGTGGGATCCAACCGAAAGATTCAGTCCCGTCCCATCACGCCCTGGACCCACTATCTCATCGCCGGGCTGGTGGCAGCGGGCATGTTCGTCCTGGTGCACGGCACGGCCATCATGTTGTCGACACTCAACGCCAACCCGGCGGCGGCCGAGCCGGTGAGTACGGCTCCGCCATTCTGGAGCATCCTGCCTTGGGCGGCGTCTCCCTTCTTCCTTGCGATCGCCGTCTGCTGGCTCGCGAGGCTGCCCAGGTGGCCCGGCGTTCCTGCCGGAAATTTGGAGCGCGTTTGTGATGGGCTCGCTGTCTGCGTGGTCATGCTGCTCGCGCAGGCGACCGCTTTCACGCTGCATATGACGTTCAAGACGAACTTTGCCGAAGTGCTGGCGAGGCGCATCGAGCAGGAAGCGGGCGGCAGCTTGCTGCTGTTGCTTTTCAAGCCAAATCCAACGCTGCTGATCGGGTTCTTCGTGGGGCTCGTCGTCATCAGGGACGTGCGCCGCGCCGCCCACGCGCAGCTCACCGATCTCGTGGCACTCCGCGCCTATGCACAGGCCGAGGAGCAGACGAAGCCTCTTTTCAGTGAGGACAGCGTGGGCGTCCGCCTGAAGCCTCGCTTGGCGGCGAGCGGATGAGGTTCGGTCAGAAGAACGTGCGGCGCTTGCGCTCGATGAGCTGCAGGATCATCGGAGTGAGGATGAGCTGCATGGCGAGGTCGAGCTTGCCGCCCGGGATGACGATCGAGTTGGCGCGCGACATCCAACTGTTCTGGATCATCGAGAGCAGGTAGGAGAAGTCGATGCCGCGCGGATTCTTGAAGCGGATGACAACCATCGATTCATCCGGCGTCGGAATCCAGCGCGCGACGAACGGGTTCGACGTGTCGACGGTCGGAATGCGCTGAAAGTTGATGTCCGTCTCAGTGAACTGCGGGCAGATGTATTTCACGTAGTCGGGCATGCGGCGCAGGATGACGTCGGTGATCGCTTCCGGCGAGTAGCCGCGCTCCTCCTTGTCGCGATGGATCTTCTGAATCCATTCGAGATTGATGACCGGCACCACGCCGATGCGCAGATCCGCATAGCGGGCGATGTTGACTTTGCTCGTGATGGCGGCGCCGTGCAGGCCCTCGTAGATCATGAGGTCGGTTCCGTACGCCACGTCCTCCCACTCCGAGAACGTGCCGGGCGGCGTGCCGTAGAGCTCGGCCTCCTCGTGATCGTGGACATAGTGGCGGCTGCGGCCGGTGCCGATCTCGCCGTAGGTCTTGAACAGGAGCTCGAGCTCCTCGAGCAGGTTCGCCTCCTCGCCGAAATGGCTGTGGTTCAAGTTGCCGGCTTTTCCGGCCTCGTCCGAGGCATCGATCATCGCCTGACGGTCATATCTGTGAAACGCGTCGCCCTCGATGAAGACGGCGTTGATCTTCTCGCGCCGGAAGATCTGCTCGAACGTGCGCCTGACGCTCGTTGTGCCGGCGCCCGACGAGCCGGTGACGGAGATGATGGGATGCTTAGCTGACATTTTTTGTTATGAGCCCTCGGGCGGTGGATGCAACTCGGCGACGCGCGGCGATCAGGTTCGAAACAGGCCCCGGCGTCCGAACAGCGGCGAGCGCTCGCCCACGCCGTGCGGATCCTGGTGGAGGCGGACAAGATATTCCACCTCGGTCTTCGATCCCGCCATGAATGGCGTGCGTTGGTGAAGAGCCGTCGGGTTGAGCTCCAGGATACGCTCGGTGCCGTTGGTCGCCGCTCCTCCGGCCTGCTCGATGATCCAGGCGAGCGGATTGGCCTCGTAGACGAGCCGCAGCCGACCCATGGTGTAGTTCTCGCGTAGGTCGGCCGGGTAGATGAAAACTCCGCCGCGCGAAAGCAGCCGGTAGATGTCGGCCACGGGAGACGCCGTCCAGCGCATGTTGAAGTTCTTGCCGCGCGGGCCGTCGAAGCCGCGCAGGCAATCGTCCACGTAGGTGCGGATCGATTCGTCCCAATGCCTGTAGTTCGAGGCGTTGATGGCGTACTCGCGGGTGGCTATCGGCACTTCGACCTCCGGCGTGGTCAAAAGGAACGGGCCGGTGGGGCGCTGCAGGGTGAAGATGTGCGTGCCGTGGCCGAGCGTGAGCACGAGCGAGGTGTAAGGCCCATAGACGGCGAAGCCGGCGGCCAGCTGGGCCGTGCCCGGCTGCAGGAAGCTCGAGGCGTCGAGGCCGTTGGCGCGCGCGGGCAGAACGGTGAAGATGGTGCCGACCGACATGTTAGCGTCGATGTTGGATGACCCGTCGATGGGGTCCACGGCCACGGCGAGGCTGGCGCCGGGATTGAGGGGGAGCGCCTGCTCGAGCTCCTCGGAGCCGAGGCTCGCGACGGGCGCATCCTTGAGCGCGGCAACGATCATGTCGTTGGCGCGCACATCGACCTCCTTCTGGGGGTCGGCGCCGCTCTGGCGGCCGGTCTCGTTTCCGAGCGCGCCCGCCAATGGGCCGAGGTTGACGAGATTGCCGATGCGGCAGCAGGCGTCCGAGAGGCGCATCACGGCGACGGCGACGTCGCTCCTCAAGCGATTTCCTGCGGCCCAGCGATCCAGAAACGAGCCGAGATCGATGGGATCTGCCATATCAAACACGCCCTCCCGGCGCCGTCCTCAGGCGGGTTGCCGTCGATTGCTCGGGCTCCCGCTGTCTTTTTTGCCCCTCTCGGAGCCTGGCCTCAGTTTTTCCGCAACTCGGCTCCCGGCCAAGAGCTTTTTCGATTCCGGATTTTGATGAACATTTGTTAGCAAATAGGCCGTATATCCTTTAGCGTGTATCATTTGAATTTCACACGCTAAAGGTGTTTCATGGCAGTGACCGATCTCGGGCTTGCGTCCGGCGCCCATCAGGGGGCCGCGCGAGTTACGCCGAACAACGTTTGGTGGAGCCGAACCCGTCTCGGCTCCCTGCTGGCCGGCATCCTCACGCTTTCGGGACTGATCGCGGCGCTTCAGCTCTCTTCAGCCCTTTTCATGCTCGCCGTCTACGATCATGTGCTGCCGACGCGGGACGCGATGGCGCTGGCAGGCCTGACCGCGCTCGTCGTGGGGTTGCATGCGACATTCGCCGTGCTCGACATGATACGCGGCCGGGTGCTGGGCAAGGCCGGATTGGGTTTCGTCGCCGAGCTCGACAAGCTGTCGCTCGTCACGTTCGGCGGCGGGGCCTGCGGTGGCCAGCGTCTCGCACCCCTCGACGACGTGGAGCACCTCAGGCGCTTTCTCACCAGCGAGGGGCCGTGCGCCGTGTTCGACGTGCTGTGGCTGCCGGCCTTCGTCGCCGCGCTCACCTACCTTCATCCCCTGCTCGGGCTTTATGCCTGCGGTGGTGGTCTCGTGCTCGCGGGGCTCGCGGTCTCCGGAGAGAAGAACGAGCGAGCCAGAGGCCGCGGCCTGGAGCAGGTTCGCCGTACGCGCTACGTGCTGGCGTGGGATCTCTACAGCGGACGGTCAGGCGCCGGGCCGCGCATGCCGTTGCAGGATTGCGGGGTCCAGTGGCAAGCCCTCTCGCGCTCCTACGCCGAGGCTACGTCGTCGGCCCATGCGCGGGCCCTCACCGCGGCCGCGCTCGGCAAGGGGTTGCGGCTCGTGTTGCAGTCGATCGCGCTCGCGCTCGGGGCCTTACTGCTGATCAGCGGCGACCTCAGCCCCGGGGCGCTGTTCGCCTCGTCGCTCATGCTGGCGCGCACATTCTCCTGTCTCGACGCCGGCCTCGCGCATTGGCGCGGTCTCGTGGCGGCGCGCGCCAGCTATCTCCGGCTCACGCTCGCGCGGCCGCGAGACCAGGTTGCTAGATCTTGAACTCGTCGATGTTGGCGAACGCCGAGCGAAGCGCGTCGGACCAGGCGCCGGACAGCTTCTTGAAGTACTCGTCGTCCTGGAAGATGCGCTTCTCGCGCGTCACTTCGAGGCTGTCGCGCTCGTAGAGCAGGATGTCGATCGGCATGCCGACCGAGAGGTTGGAGCGCAAGGTCGAATCGAACGAGAGCAGGATCAGCTTGGCGGCCTCGCCGAGGCTCATCTCCGGGCGCGCGACGCGATCGAGGATCGGCTTGCCGTACTTGTGCTCGCCGATCTGCAGGAACGGCGTGTCGTCGGTGGCCTCGATGAAGTTCCCCTCGGCGTAGATCTGAAACAGGCGCGGACGCTCGGTGCCGATCTGGCCTCCGAGGATGAAGGACGCGGTAAACCCCGCCTTGGTCATTTCGAGCGCGGCGCCGTCAGTGCGGCGCACATCGCGGACGGCATCGCCGACGAGGCGCGCGGCGCGATACATGGAGGGGACGGTGAAGATCGTCGAGACGGCGGGATCGGGCGTGGCGATCTGCTCGTTCAAATTGCTGACGACGGACTGCGTGACGGCGAGATTGCCGGCCGAGAGCAACACCATGACGCGGTCGCCAGGCTGGCGCCAGAAGTGCAGCTTCCGGTACTGGGCCACGTTGTCGACGCCCGCGTTGGTGCGGGTGTCGGCGGCGAAGACAAGGCCGCGGTCGAGCCTCATCGCGACGCAATAGGTCATTGCGCGTCCTTTTGCAGTTCGCAGCTTTACTATTGCTGCTGTTGTTGCTGACCGCCTTGCTGCTCAACTTCGACCTTGACGTCAAGGGCCTCGTACTCGCCACCGCGCTGCGTGCCGCGGATGGGGGAGGCGGAGCCGGCGTCGAACCCGCAGGCGAGGCGCACGTAGCGCTCGGTCGGGCACATGCCGTTGGCCGGGTCGAATCCGACCCATCCGAGCCCGTCGATCCAGGCCTCGGCCCAGGCGTGATGGGCTTCGGAGGGGGCGATGGTGCCGGACAGGAAGTAACCATTAACGTAGCGAGCGGGGATGCCGATGACGCGCGCCGCGGAAATGAAGACGTGGGCGTGGTCCTGGCAGACGCCTTTGCCGGCGGCGAGGGCCTCGGCGGCGTTGGTGTGCTCGTGGGTGGCGCCGATCTCGTATTCGACCGCCTCCTGGACGGCGCGCATCAGGGCGTGCATGCAATCGAGCACGTCCTTCGGCACCTTGCCGTTCGAGACGCTGCGGGCGATCTCGCGGACCGCCTTGTCGGGGGCTGTGCGCTCGGTTTCGCGCAGGAAGACGCGGACAGGGGCAACCTCGGTCAGTCCGCGCACGATGCCGCAACGGTCCTCCGTCTCGACGATGCCCGACGCCTCGATGGTGATGCCGTCGTGGAGCGTGTTGGTGGAGGCCATGTGCGCGAGGTTGCCGAAGCCGTCACGATATTCGACGTGCTTCTCGAAGCCCGGGGCGGAGATGGTCCAGGCGAGGAGGTCCTGACCGTCGAACGACGGCGGGGTGAGGCGCAGGCTCTGAATCGAATAGCGCGCCGGCGTCGCGTAGCGGTAGGTCGTGATATGGCGAATCTCGATCAGCATTCGCCCCTCAAGCGTTGAAGTAGTAGGCCTCGGAGATCTCGTGCGCGACGCGGTTGTTGCGCGCGACGAAGTCGAGGAGGAACTCGTGCAGGCCGGACTGGAAGATGGCTTCGATGTCGCCCCCGTCGAGAATGGCGAGGATGGATTTCGCAGTCCCCAGGCAGGGCTTTCCCTCGCCGTAGAGGAGCGAAAGCTCGTCGAGGGCATTGTCGATCTCGGTGTAACACGCGCGCAGCGAGCGCGGCATGGCACGGTTCAGGATCAGGTAGTCGGCAATGCGCCAGGAGCGGTAGCTGTCCTTGTAGACCCAGCGGTAGCTGCGGTGGGCCGAGACCGAGCGCAGGATCGACTCCCATTGGGCGGTGTCGACGCCGCTGCCGATCATGTTGGTCGAGGGCAGGAGCACGTAGTATTTCACGTCGAGGATGCGCGCCGTGTTGTCGGCCCGCTCGAGGAAGGTGCCGAGCTGGCTGAAGTGGTAGGTGTCGTTGCGCAGGATGGTGTTGAGAAGCGCGCCGCGATAGCCCGCCGAGCGCTCCTTGATCCAGTCGAGGATGCGCGGAAGGGCGTCGGCGCGCAGCGTCTCGGGACGGATGGTCTGGAACTCGAGCCACGAGCCGTTCAAGCTTTCCCACATCTCGCGCGTCAGCGCCGTGCGCTGGGCACGCGCGTTGCGGCGCGCGGTGGCGAGGCAGGTGTGAATGCTCGAAGGATTGGAGGCATCGAAGAGGAGGAAGTCGACGACGCTGCGCGTGTCAATCTCGCCGTGCTTGGCGCGATACTGCTCGGCGCAGCCGGCGCTTTCGAGGGTGGAGGACCATTCCTGCTTGCCGTCGTCGCCGGTGACACGCGGCAGAAGCGCGATGCGGTAGCCGGCCTCGATCAGCCGAGCCATGTTCTCGGCACGCTCGACGTAGCGCGAGAGCCAGAAGAGGTCGTTTGCCGTGCGCCCTAGCATGTTCTTCGTGCGATCCCAATCCCGCGGGGTTTCTTGTCGTTCGCTGCTCTTTGCTCTTGCTTCCGGCCGGCCGGCTCAGTCCTGAAGCACCCAGGTATCCTTCGTGCCGCCTCCTTGGCTGGAGTTGACGACAAGCGAGTCCTTGCGCAAGGCGACGCGCGTCAGCCCGCCCGGGACGAGGCGCACCTCGTCGCCGATGAGGACGAACGGGCGCAGATCGAGATGGCGTGGGCCGATGCCGTCCTCGACCAGGGTGGGGCAGGTCGAAAGCGCGAGCGTCGGTTGCGCGATGTAGTTGTCAGGCTTGGCCTTGACGCGGGCGCGGAAGGTCTCGATCTCCTCCTTGGTCGCGGCTGGGCCGACGAGCATGCCGTAGCCGCCCGAGCCATGCACCTCCTTGACGACAAGCTCGGCCATGTTGTCGAGCACGAACTTCAGCGCGTCGGGCTTCCTGCAATTGTAGGTCGGCACGTTCTTCAGGATGGGCGGGCGGCCCATGTAGAACTCGATGATCTCCGGGATGTAGCTGTAGATCGCCTTGTCGTCGGCGATGCCGGCGCCCGGCGCGTTGACGATGGTCACGTTGCCGGCTCGGTAGACGTCGAACAGGCCCGGCACGCCGAGCACGGAGTCGGGATTGAATGTCAGGGGATCGAGGAAGGCGTCGTCGACACGCCGATAGAGCACGTCGACGCGGCAGAGACCCTGCGTCGTCTTCATGTTGAGGACGCCGTCGAGGACGACGAGATCCGGCGCTTCGACCAGCTCGACACCCATCTGGTCGGCCAGGAAGGCGTGCTCGAAATAGGCGCTGTTATAGAGGCCGGGCGTCAGCACGGCGATGACGGGATCGGTATCGAGGTTCTCGGGGGCGACGCTCTCGAGGGTCTTGCGCAGGTTGTCGGGATAGGTCTCGACGGGCGCGACGCGGTTCTCGGCGAACAGGTTGGGGAACATGTGCATCATGGTTTCCCGGTTTTCCAACATGTAGGAGACCCCCGAGGGCGTGCGCGTGTTGTCCTCGAGAACGTAGAATTCGTTCTCGGCGGTGCGCACGATGTCGATGCCGATGATGTGCGAATAGACGCCGAGCGCCGGCTCGACGCCGATCATCTCGGGCACGAAGGCGCTGTTCTGGATGACGAGCTCGGCCGGGATGCGGCCGGCCTTGATGATCTCCTGGCGGTGGTAGATGTCGTACATGAAGGCGTTGAGCGCCTTGACGCGCTGCTCGATGCCCGCCGTGAGGCGCCGCCATTCGGCGGCGGCGATGATGCGCGGGATGACGTCGAAGGGGATCAGGCGCTCGGCGGCCTCGGCGTCGCCGTAGACGGCGAAGGTGATGCCAGTGCGGCGGAAGAGCAGCTCGGCTTCGGCGCTCTTCTTCCTGAGATCCTCGATGCGCAGGGATTTCAGCCATTCGGCGACGGAAGCGTATGGCTCGCGGACGCCCTGTCCGAAGCCGTTCATTTCATCGAAAGCTGGCTTCAAGTCGGCGGCCCTGATCTGCTCCATGCTCCACCTATGGCAAGAGCCGGGCCAATCTTAAAGCAAGCCAAAAATCCAGTCTTTCCAAATCGTGTGCCGGTTGCCGATGCCTATGAGGCGATCACGTGCCCGGCAGCTGGGCAGCGATGGTGCGCCGAAGGTCAAGAACTGGGCATTCAGAGCATCGGGCAACACGCGCCGGGACGGGCCCGGCTTCACGCCGGACCCGTCTCGTTGCGATCTTCGCGCCGGCCTCAGGCCTTGGGCAGGAGGACATGGTCGATGGCGTGGATGATGCCGTTCGACTGCATGACGTCGTAGATCGTGATGTTGGCCCAGCCGCCGTTCTCGTCCTTCAGCATGATGTTGTTGGGTCCGTTCATGGTTGCCCACAGCTTGCCGCCGGCGACGGTCTTCAGCTCGGCCGTGCCGTGGCCCTTCTTGATCCACCACTTGAGGTCGTTGAGCGTGATGCGCCCCGCGACCACGTGGTAGGTGAGCACGCCGGTCAGCAACTCCTTGTTCTCGGGCGCAAGCAACGTCTCGACGGTGCCGCCCGGAAGGGCCGCGAAGGCCGAGTTGACCGGGGCAAAGACCGTGAACGGCCCCTTGCCCGACAGCGTCTCGACGAGGCCGGCCGCCTTGACCGCGGCGACGAGCGTCGTGTGATCGGCCGACTTCACGGCATTCTCGACAATGGTCTTGGTCGGAAACATTTCCTCGCCGCCCACCATGACGTTGGACTTGGCGAAGGCAGGGACGGCCAACGCGACGGCACCGGCCAGCGCGACGAGCTTCAGAAGCTTGGACATCTTGGTTCTCCTTGGTTGCGTTCTCGCTCGCGAGGCCGGATCGGCTGGAACGGCGCGTCACTTCACACCCTCGCGATGGCCGAGCTACGGGCGCGCGCTGTCGCGCGTTTCGCGGCGCGCTCGGCTTTATTTTTCACGCGACTGTGATCCGGAGCGGCGCGCCGCGCGTTTGGCGCTCTTCTGCGCGGGGCGATTTCCGACGTGCTCAAACTTGCCACAACTTGCCGGCCATTGCCTTGACGGGGCGCCGACTTTGTTCTCTAATTTCTGTTATGACAGAAACAACAGTTAAGTCAGATGCGCTGCCGCCGGCGATCGAGCGGTTCGTGGTGGCGTGGGGCGAAATGGGCGAGGTATGGGGCGTCAACCGCTCCGTGGCGCAGATCCATGCCCTGCTCTACGTGTCCGAACGGCCGCTTTCGGCCGAGGAAGTCGCGGAGCGGCTTCACCTCGCGCGCTCGAACGTCTCCAACTCGCTGCGCGAGCTTCTCGCCTGGTCGCTTATCCGGCGCGCCTCGCCGCTCGGCGCAAGGCGCGACGTGTTCGAGGCGGAGGCCGACGTGTTCGAGATGGTGCGGCGCATCGCGGCCGGCCGCAAGGCGCGCGAAATCGATCCCGCGATCGCGGCGCTGCGCCAGTGCGTTGCCGCGGCCGAGGGCGATCCCGCCTTGTCAGGTGACGTGCGCCGTCGCTTCCGCACCATGCTCGACTTCACGGAGGGCGTGGCGAAGAGCTTCGACGAGGTGCTGCGGCTGCCGACGCCGGTACTGGCCAGACTGATCAAGATGGGCGGAGCCGTGGCGCGTCTCGCGGGCTTGACAAGCGGTCGTGCCGGCAAGCGCGGCCGCGAGAAAAGTTAGAGGACGGACAGCGGCGCTCAACGCGGGAGGCGTGAGATGGAGGCCTTGGCAGCCGACGAGGACACGAGACCTCTGGCTGGTTCGCGGTTCGCCGCACTCGACGAGCGCATCGCCGATCTTCGTTTCAGGGCGCTCGTGGGTGAGGCCGGATGGGCGCGGCTTCCGGCGGCGGTGCAGCGGCGGTTTTCGAAGCGCCTCGCGCCGAGTGCGGTCGCGATCTACACCGGCGAGGTTTTGGAAACCCATCTTTCGCCAGTCGGCAAATTGCTTTCCTTCCTCGCGCGGCTGATCGGCGCGCCGCTGCCGCTCGATGACGGCCTACGCGGGCCGGCGACGGTCGCGGTGATGGAAAATGCGCGACTCGGCGGGCAGAGCTGGACGCGCACCTATGCCCGCGCAGGGCGTTTTCCGCAGGTCATCCACTCCGCCAAATGCTTTGCGGGCCCTACCGGGCTCGAGGAGCATGTCGGACGCGGCGTCGGCATGTCGCTCAAGGTTTGCGAGGAGGGTGGCGCGCTTGTGTTCCGCTCGGCGCGCTACTTCCTGGCGCTCGGTTCGGTGCGTCTTTCCCTGCCGCGCTTCGCAGAGCCGGGTGCCATGGAGATCCGCCATGTCGACGAGGGAGGCGGAACGTTTCTGTTCACGCTCGAGCTGCGCCACCCCAGGCTCGGGGTGCTCATTCGGCAGGTGGCGCGCTTCCGGGATTGCTAGGGGTGCACTCGCCGTCGTGATCCTTGCGCGCGGCGGCGGCGAGGCGCATGCAGTCGTTGCCGTAGGTCTTGCCGTCGCAGCCGCAGACGGGCTGGTAGATCTTGGTGCACATCTCGGTGCGGACCACGCAGGTGCCCGTCGGGTCGTTCTCCTTGCACTGGCCGGGCTCGGATTCGCAAATCAGGCCGACGGAGCAGTTGGGGCCAGCGGCGCCGCCGCACGCCTGCCCCACGCCCGATTGCGCCGCGGCGGGGTGCGCTGCGAACAGGGCCGCGGTCGCAACGGCGGCAAGGCATATCCTGCTCTTCTTCCAGCTCTCGGGCATGCAGCCTCCACGTATTGCTTCGCGCGTCGCTAACAAGATAGTCGAACGCGCCAGGCTGGCACAGGTTCACGACGCATTGTCCGCCAATCGAACGGACGGCCGCTCGGCTGCCTTGATTCCGGCGTACTCGGCGCCCATCGGGGCCAATGTTACGGTCATCGAGACGAAATCAAGAACGGGGGAAGGCCCATGGCCGGGTCACCTAAGGATTGGGCGTCGCTCCTGGGCTTCGACCGCGAGGCGGACGAGCGCACCATGGCAGCGCGGACGCGTGTGCTGGCGCGGACGCTCGGCTATCTCGCGGATCACTATGCCGATGCGGACGGCGCGCGCCCGCCCGAAGCGGTGGTGATGGAGCTCGGCCAGTTTCTCGTGCTGGCGGAAGCCATGGAGGCGAAGGGGCGCGGTGCCAAGTTCAAGGAGCTCTACGAGACGATCGTCGAGCTGCATTTCAACTGGGACGAGATGGACCGCGACGCCGCGTTCAAGGCTATCGCCAAGAAGGAGGCCCTGCTTAAGGGCATTCTCGCATTCTCGGATGCGTGGCTCGGCACCGAGACACCGATCCCGACGGGGCGGGGGACCGTGGCCGAGACGGCCGCGTTCTTCGACGAGGCCGACGTCAAAACCCGCATCGTGCGTCCCTCGCAACTGAGGCCATAGAGCCGGGGGTGCGGCATGGGCCGGGCTCGTCACCGTTTGTGGCCTGTTTTCGCCGCGATGCTCGCAGGCGCGGGCAGCTCTTCAGCGCAGGACGTCGCGCCACCGCGCGAGATCCGCGACGGGTGCGTCTCGGCGACCGACGGCTGCCGGGTGTGCACGATCGACGATAAGGGTGAGCTCGTCGGGTGCTCGTTCCCAGGGATTGCCTGTGTGCCCGCGGCTTGGCAGTGCAACGGGCAAAACGGTGAGCCCGGCGCGGTGCCGAAGGGCGACCAGCAGGAGTACGCACCGCCTGCGGAGCAGCGGCCGCCGCCTTGAGGCGCCAAAAGCCGGACGGGTGCCCACAAGGTCCGGACCCTCGCCGCGTTCGGTTGGCGCGCGGAGGGTTTGGGGCCGACCTCTCGGGCCTTGCACCGGCGGCCGTCACCCGCTATTCAGCTGCCCTCGGATCGCAGAGGCGCACGGTGATCGACCACGTCACCCTGCGCGATCCGGACGGCCGGAGAGGTGGCAGAGTGGTCGATCGCGCCGCACTCGAAATGCGGAGTACGGGCAACCGTACCGGGGGTTCGAATCCCTCCCTCTCCGCCAACTATGTGTCAGCTTAATCAAGCGATATCAATGCATTGCAAGGGTGCCCGTCGGTCAAGTTGGCACAAGGAAGACGCAGAAGTTGACACAAAATTCGTGGTCAGATTTGTGCTAGTGCTTAATCGACGACACTAGCTAGGAAGAAGCCTGTCCACCGATGGTGGTTTTGCGGCTGAATGGCTCGGCGTCATCCTTGGCGTGCTCCCACGCGGGGTCATCGATCCAAATACTCCGTAGGCCGTTCACGCATTGCGCCATGGCCTAATCGAGGCACTCAGGAAGCGACACCCGATTGGATAGACGAGGCTTCGCTCCGACCGGTTCACTTCGCCGATTCCAGTATCGCGGCACTTAGTGGGACATCAGGCGCAGTAAAGTGGGCGGGGCGACGAAATACGGATTCTCCTGCTCGTGGCTCCCTCACTTCCAATCCTCTGGTCGAAAGCGTGCCGCGCCGCGTAGTGCCTCTGAGAGGCGCTCTCTCGCGATCTCTGCGTAAGCCGGTTGAAGCTCAGCTCCGACGAATCTCCGGCCAGATAATATTGCGGCGACTCCTGCGGTCCCGGATCCCGCGAAGGGATCAAGCACCAATCCCTTCTTGGGAGTTAGCGCATCAACAAGCCGTTTGACCAGCGCGACAGGGAATGACACGGATGGTCTGTCTTCTCGACATGACAGGCTTTGACATTAGGGATGTCCCAAACATCGGACGGATTCTTCCCTAGACGATTTCCGCTGAACTCTCCTTTCCGCTCGCCTTTTGTATCGGCGCTTGCCTGGATTTTTTTTCGGAATCCTGACCGCGTTGAGATCGAATACGTGCCGGTCGCGTTCGCGCCGAACCCGATCCGATATTTCCGACTAGCTCCCCAGCAGCAGGAAGCTTGGCTTCGTCGCCAAATCTTGTTCTGTCTCAGGTCAAAAATTACTCAGATGTGCTAAGAGCCAGTCCAAGTTGGATCAACTGCAGTAGCCTGCAGGTCGGAAATTCTCTAGAGCGTCCCGACCGTCGTGCTAAGGCGGTAGCTCTGCGTTCACCCGCAAAGAGCACCGCCTGGAGGTGAGGGCGCATGCGCTCAGAAGTGCAAGAGGTTCGAGATGGGCAAGCGTGAAGATCCGGGAATCGGCCCAGAAATTCGCAAATTGCGTAACGCCAATGCCCTGAACCTGGAAGCGCTCTCGCGTAAATGCGGCTTGTCAATCGGCTACCTCAGCCTGATCGAGCGCGGACTAACCCTTCCGTCTGTCCATTCACTGCATAAGATCGCCGAAGCTCTCAAGGTCACGCCGAGCTGGTTCTTTGCCGGGTCGGAGGCGCAGCGGAGCAAGGAAGGTGGAATTGTTGTTCGCAAGGGCAGCCGCAGACAGATCAGCTACGACAGCGGCGTGACGGACTACCTTCTGTCGCCGAGCCTCGACCAGAAAATCGAGCTCATCCTCAGCGTGCTGGAGGCCGGTGCACGCTGGGAGGAGGAGCCGGTGACGATCGACATAGAGGAGTCCGGCTTTGTCATCTCGGGGCGGCTCACGGTATGGATCGATCGGCGCAAAGTGGACTTGGAGGCCGGCGACAGCTTCGTTCTCGACAGCCGGTCTAAGCGGAAGTTCCTCAATCCCGGGCCTGACAGTGCGCAGGTGCTTTGGGCGGTGACGCCGCCGTACTTCTAGAGCGCGATGGGTCCAATCGGATCGCGACCCAGGCATTGCCGGGATCATTGCGAAGCACGATTCCGAAGCGGCGCGCAGGCGATGTAGCGCCACCGTTGCTCTACCTTGTCCAACTATTGCTCCATCCCGCAAAGCGCAGCCTGGCGATGTCCTTCGCCGGCTCGGAACACGGCCGTCCGAATGATTGCCTTCATGGACCTTGCCTTGCGATCCCCTCAGGATCCCGCGCCGCGGCAATTTCATCGTTTGCCGCGAAGTAAAAAAAATGTTGCATTTTTTTACTCGATATACAAATCTCGCGGCACGTTCCTGGCTCGGCCCTTTGCAGAGTTGCCTCATGACGCGCGTGCCGACACATGCCCGGGTGGTGATCATTGGCGGGGGCGTGATCGGCGTCAGCATCGCCTACCATCTGACCGAGCTCGGTTGCCGGGATGTGCTGCTGCTCGAGCGCGACAAGCTCACCTCCGGCACCACATGGCATGCGGCCGGCCTGATCGCGTCCGGCGGCATGCACACCGAAACAGGCATATGGGCGATGCGCTACTCGCGCGACCTGTATGCGTGTCTTGAAAAGAAGACGGGTCTCGCCACCGGGTTCAAGGAGACCGGCTATCTGCAACTCGCCGCCAATGCGGCTCGGCGCACCGCTTTTCGCAGGGAAGCGTCCTTCATGCGCGGATTCGGTGTCGACAAAATCGAAATTTCGCCAGCCGAAGTGAAGCGGATGGCCCCGTTCGTGCGCACCGAGGATATCGCCGCCGGGTTCTTCACGGCCGACGAAGGACGAGCCAATCCGGTCGACGTGACCATGTCGCTGGCTGCCGGAGCCAGGATGGGCGGCGCGAAGCTGATCGAAGGTGTGCGCGCCACCGGCTTCCTCATGCGCGGATCGCGCGTCACGGGCGTCCGCACCGATGCCGGTGACGTCTCGGCGGAATTCGTCGTCATCAGCGCCGGCATGTGGTCCCGTCAACTGGGAGCGCTTGCGGGCGTGTCGGTGCCCCTGCAGGCGGTCGAGCACTATTACCTGCTGACGGCGCCGATCGAAGGCTTCGACGCGCGTGTGCCGGTCGTCGAGGACGCGGAATGCTACGCCTATCTGCGCGAGGAGGTTGGAGGAGCGCTGCTCGGGTTCTTCGAGCCCGACGGCGCGACCTGGAACATCAGTGGAATTCCCGATGAGGCAAGCTTTGCCGAGTTGCCGCCCGATTGGGACCGGCTGACTCCCTACGTCGGTCGCGCTCTCGAGCGATTCCCGGGCATCGGTAACGTCGGCATCAAGAAGCTGTTCTGCGGACCAGAGAGTTTTACACCCGATGGCGCGTTCCTGATGGGGGAGACGCCGGAAGTCGAAAATCTCTTCGTCGCGGCCGGCATGAACTCCCTCGGCATCCTTGCGGCCGGCGGCATGGGCGCTTTGATGGCCGACTGGATACTGACAGGTCGGCCTTCGTACGACGTAACGGGCATCGACATCGCTCGTTGTATGCCGTTCGAGGCGACGCGTTCGTACCTCGGGGCGCGTTCGCCGGAATTACTCAGCTATATGTTCACCACCTCGGCCTTTCCGACCTACGAATTCAAATCGGCACGGGGCGCCCGCAAGTCGGCGTTGCATGACCGATTGGCTGCGCGGGGCGCGCACTTCACCGCCTCGCACGGGTGGGAGACTCCGCTCTGGTTCAGCCAAGACGGGTCCAAGCCGGAAGTCGCACTGAATTTCAAGCGCCAGTCCTGGTTCAGGTTCGCGGCCGATGAACATGTCGCCGTGCGAAGTCACGTCGGCCTGTTCGATATGAGCCCGATGGCGAAATTCCTGGTCCAGGGGCGTAACGCGGAGAAGGTGCTTAATCGCGTGAGCGCGAACAATGTCGCGATTCCCGTCGGCCGGAACATCTACACCCAGTGGCTGAATGCCGACGGCCGCATCCTTGCCGATCTGACCATCACGCGCCAGGGCGACGCTTGTTTCCTGATTGTGGTGTCTGACGTGGCGCATCGGGCCACCGAAGCATGGCTGCGGCGGAATATCGGACCCGACGACTTCTGTACGGTCGCCGATGTGACGTCGGCCTATGCGCTGCTTTCGCTGCAGGGACCGCAGTCCAGAGCGTTGCTATCCGCGCTCACGCCGGCGGATCTCTCGACGGAGGCGATGCCGTTTCGCGCTGCTCAGCAGATCGACGTCGGTTATGCGCGTTTCTGGGCCGTGCGCGTGACCTATGTCGGCGAGCTTGGGTACGAGCTCTATGTACCGACCGAACATGCCCCTCATGTCTACGAGGCGATCGTAGAGGGAGCCAAGGACACCGGCATCCCGCTCGCCCATTGCGGAATGATGAGCCTGAACAGCCTGCGGCTCGAGAAAGCGTACCGGGATTGGGCGCACGACATCGACAACTGCGATACGCCGCTCGAAGCCGGCCTCGGCTTCGTCGTCGACTTCGCAAAGCCCGATGGGTTCATTGGCCGAGATGTGCTGCTACGGCAGCGCGACGCCGGCCCGCTGAAGCGGAGGATGGTCCAGTTCCTGGTGACGGATCCTGAACCGCTGCTCCACGATGGGGAGGCGATCTACCGGGATGGACAGTGGGCAGGGTACATCAGGGCCGGCGCCTACGGGCACACGCTCGGCGGCGCGGTCGGGCTCGGCTTCGTCGAGGACGAGCGTGGGGTGTGCCGGGCGCTTCTGGAAGGGAGCCGCTTTGAAATAGAAATCGACGGCGTTCGCTATCCTACGAAAACCGCCTTGGCGCCGATGTACGACCCTCTCGGCGAACGCGTGCGCTTATGATGTCCTCGCTCCGCCGCGCCGAAACGAATGGCGGTCCGGCGTCCAGCGCCGACACTCCGGACATGATCCAGATTCGTGCCGCGAGGAAGGTGTTTTCGGTCAGCGGCGCGGGCGCCACGGCGGCGCTCGACAGCATCGACCTGTCGATCCGAGACAACGAGTTCTTCTCACTCCTCGGCCCTTCCGGCTGCGGAAAGACCACCCTGCTTCGCCTATTGGCCGGATTGGAATCCCTCACCTCCGGCGAAATTTTTATCAAGGGCAGGAACGTCGCCGGTTTACCGCCGCAGAACCGGCCAGTGAATACGGTGTTCCAGAGCTACGCGCTGTTCCCGCACATGACGGTCGCGCAGAACGTTGCCTTCGGCCTCGAGATGCTGGGTGTGCCGAAGGCTGAGATTGCAGCGCGAGTCGAGCAATGTCTCGATATGGTGCGATTGAATGGGCTCGCCGACCGAGCCACTCCGCATCTGTCCGGCGGCCAGCAGCAGCGCGTGGCACTTGCCCGCGCTCTCGCCCCTCGTCCGGAAGTGCTGCTCTTGGACGAACCCCTGTCCGCGCTCGACCTCAAGTTGCGCAAGGAGATGCAGGGTGAGCTGAAGCGTCTGCAGCGCGAGACGGGAATCACCTTCATCCTTGTCACGCACGATCAGGAAGAGGCGCTGGCGATGAGCGACCGCATCGCTGTCATGCGCAACGGGCGCGTGCTGCAGCTGGGCACGCCGGAGGACGTCTACGACAACCCGAGCTGCTGCTTCGTCGCTGACTTCATCGGCGAGACGAACCTCATACCTGGATCAGTGCTAGGCCGCTCGAACGATCTGACGATTACGGTCAGGCCTGAAAATGTTCGCCTCATTGAGGCGAACGCAGCATCCGGACGCCTCTTCGGCACCGTCGAGTCCGTAAAGTTCCTCGGCCTCGATACGCTGTACGAAGTGGCCGTGGCGCAGAAAGTCACGGTGCGCGCCCGTGTCCGTGACACCCGGCGGCGTTTTTCGTCCGGAGCCTCGGTGATAATCGACTGGCCCGCAGAGGCCGAGCGCGAGTTGCGGCAATGACGGACGGGGGCGAGAGCAGGCTGTCCAGCAGGCGAACGGTGCTGCTGATCGCGCCCGCCGTCCTGCTGATCGGCACGTTCATGCTGGTTCCGATGCTCATTGCGCTCGCCTACTCCTTCATGACGGCCGACCCTTATGGTGGCGTCACGCTGCCATTCACACTCGATGCGTATACCCAGATCTTCTATCAGCGCGATTTCGACGGAACGCCGGTCTATTCCAACGATTATCTGTTCATCATCCTTCGCTCGGTCTGGCTCGCCGTCGCCACGACGCTGATCTGCCTCGCGCTCGGGTTGCCGCTCGCCTGGTACATCGTGTGCCAGTCGAAGGCACGGCAGGTCGTTCTGCTGTTCCTGGTGACGCTCCCGTTCTGGATCAATACGCTGATCCGCACGTATTGCTGGGTGCTGATCCTGCGCAGCGAGGGATTGTCCAATCATCTGCTGCTGCACCTCGGCATCATCGCCGATCCGCTTCCCTTCCTCTACAACGACGGCGCGATCCTGCTCGGCCTCGTCTATACCTTTCTTCCCTTCATGGTGCTGCCGATCTACGCGAACATGGAGCGGATCGAGCCGCTGTCGATTGAAGCGGCCTTTGATCTCTATGCCGGCCGCATCGCTGTCTTTCGCCGCATCGTATGGCCGCTGACACGGCCCGGAGTCATCGTCGGCGTGATGCTCGTGTTTGCGCCGGCCCTCGGCTCATTCCTCGCGCCAGATCTTCTTGGCGGCGGAAAGAAGCTGCTGATCGGTAGCCTCATTCAGATGCAGTTCACGTCCTCGCGCAACTGGCCGTTCGGCGCCGCGCTCTCCATCATCATCACGATCGCCGTTCTTCTTCCGCTCGTCTTCTGGCCGCGCCTGGTCGGGAAGGGTGGACACAAGCCATGAGCGATCGCATCCGGTTCTTCGATTGGCGCCGAACGCCCGGACTGGGGCCGTTGACGGTCGTCGTGCTGCTCTTCCTCTATGCGCCGCTGGTCATCCTAGTGATCTACTCGTTCAACGGCGGGCGGACCGTGACGATCTGGGAAGAGTTCAGCTTCCGGTGGTTCGTCCGCGTCGCCGCCAACTCCAACATCCGCGACGCGGCACTCAACAGCATCATCGTCGCGGTCACGGCCTCCGTCGCGGCTACGCTGATCTCCTTGGCCGGTGCCATCGCGTTGGAACGCGGTGCCGCGTTGCGCTGGCGCAGCTTGATCAGCGGCCTCGTTGCGATGCCGCTGGTCGTGCCGGAGATCGTCACGGCGATAACGACGTTGGTGTTCTTCTCCGCCTTGGGAATGCAGAACGGACTGCTCAAACTGATCATCGCGCATACGGTGTTCTGTGTTCCGTTCGCGTTGCTGCCGATCCGCGCCCGGCTGCGCGAGATGGGCCCGACCTATGAGGAGGCCGCCCGGGATCTCTACGCGTCCGAGCTCAAGTTGCTCCAGCGTGTCACGCTTCCGCTTCTGGCGCCGGCGATCGCGTCGGGCGCGGTGCTGGCCTTCGTCGTGTCGCTCGACGATTTCATGATCAGCCTGATGGTGTCGAGCGCCGGCTCCACCACTCTGCCTGTCTACATCTACGGGATGATGCGGCTCGGCGTTACGCCCGAGGTCAACGCCATCTCAACGGTCTTGCTCGGTTTCTCCCTGATCCTCGTGGTCACCGGCCTTTTCATTGGGCGCCGCTCCCGGACGGTATGACGGGCGCAGCGCAAAACAGAGGTATGCGTCAAACAAAGGAGCTGCATCATGAAGTCCCTGAGCAGAATACTGGCAGGCACCGTTCTCCTCGTGGCAACGTCGACCGTCGCCCTGGCCGATGCCGGCGAGCTCCACATCTACAATTGGACGGACTACACGGCGCCGGAGCTGGTTCAGAAGTTCGAGGCCGAGACGGGCGTCAAGGTGACGGTGGACACCTATGATTCGAACGAAACCGTGCTCGCCAAGCTGAAGTCGGGTGCGGGCGGCTACGACCTTATCGTCATCACCAACGACTTCGTCCCGGTCTTCGTCAAGCAGGGGTTGCTCAAGGATGTCTCGGTCTCGGAGCTCCCGTCCTTCAAGAATCTGGATCCGGCATGGCGGAACAGGGAGTGGGATCCGGAAGCGAGATACACCGTTCCGTGGCAGTGGGGCACCACTTCCTTCTCGGTCGACACTGCGATCTACAAGGGGCCGGCGGACAGCCTGAAGATTCTGTTCGACCCGCCAGCCGAGCTTCACGGCAAGATCGGAATGTTCGGGTCTCCATCCGAGGTGATGTCGTTGGCGCTGGTCTACCTCGGCAAGCCGCAGTGCAACGTCAATCCGGAGGACCTCAAGCAGTTGAACGCGCTGCTGTTGGCACAGAAAGCCGCCGTGAAGGTTTATAACTCCGACGGCATTATCGACAGGCAAGCCGCCGGAGAGACGGTCATGAACCAAATCTGGTCGGGCGATGCTCTGCGCGCCAGGGAGCGCAGGGCGACGCTGAAATACGTCTATCCGATTGAGGGCGTCGTCGCCTGGATGGATAATCTGGCGGTTCCGAGCACCGCAAAGAACGTCGAGAACGCCAGGAAGTTTCTCGATTTCATGATGCGTCCGGAGAACATCGCGATCGAGTCCGCATTCTCGGGTTACCAATCGGCGGTGACGGGCGCGAACAAGTTCCTCAGCAAGGAGGTGGGAGAGGCGCCGGAGTTCAACCCTCCGGCGGGCCTCAAGATGGATTTCGTACCCACTTGCCCAGAGGACGCAATCCGCGCCTACGACAAAATCTGGACGGGGTTGCGTCAGTAGCCGAAGCGGCCTTGGGCACCGCCCCGGCGGTGCCGTCGTTCCGCATGTGATCAAACCTCGAGTAGGACATGACGAAGTGAGCAAAGTCGCCTCGCCGATTGCTGACCTGACAAATCCCAATGCCGATTGGCGTGGGCCGGTCGAAGCTGCCGCATTCGAGATTGCAGATGCGCAACGAGCGCTGTACGCATCCCGCCGGCCACGCTCGAAGGCGATGTTTGAAGCCTCGCTTGACGGCTATTTTGATCGTGTCCCGTTGCATTGGATGCGGGACTGGCCGATGCCGTTTCCGATGATCGTGAGCGAGGCCTCGGGCAGCCGCATCGTCGATCTGGACGGCAACGCGATCGTTGATTTCTGCCTGGGCGATACCGGGTCCATGTTTGGGCATGGCCCGCCGCAGATTCTCGCCGCTTTGGCGAACGCCGGGCGTAGCGGATTGACCACCATGCTGCCGTCGGAGGAAGCGGCGGTCGTTGCGCCGCTTCTGTCTCAGCGGTTTGGCCTGCCAAAGTGGCAGATCGCGGGTTCGGCGAGCGATGCCAACAGATTCGCCATCCGTGTCGCCCGGGCGGTGACAGGGCGGTCGAAAGTTCTTGTTTTTGACGGGTGCTACCACGGCGCTGTCGACGAAACACTGGTCGACTTGGTCGACGGCCAAACGGTCGCGAAGGCCAGTTTGCTTGGTCAAACAGTCGACTTGAGTCGCACGACCGTTGCAATCCCCTTCAACGACAGCGGCGCTCTCGAGGCCGCGCTCGCGGGACGAGAGATAGCGTGCGTGATTGCCGAGCCTGTGATGACAAACTGCGGCATGATCCTGCCGAAGCCCGGCTTTCACAAGCTCCTGCGCGAGGCGACGAAAGCAACGGGCACGTTGCTTCACATTGATGAGACGCACACGATTTCCACGGGTCTCGGCGGCTACACGGCGGTTCACGGTCTCGATCCGGACATCCTCGTGGTCGGCAAGCCGGTTGGAGGAGGCGTGCCGGTTGCAGTCTGGGGCATGACCGATGATGTGGCGGATCGGATCGGGGCAGTCAGGCGCACCAAGGATGAGCACGGGCATTCCGGCATCGGAACGACGCTATCCGGTAGCACGCTGCAGCTGGCTTGTCTGAGCGCCTGCCTTCGATTCGTCATGACTGCGGACGCCTACGCAAAAATGAACCGAGGTGCTGACCTCATAGAGGCCGGGCTCGTCCACGCGATCGGGTGCGCCGGATTGCCCTGGCACGTCAGTCGGGTGGGTGCCCGGCTCGAGGTGATTTTCTCGCGTGAGCCAGTCAGAGATGCCGCCGAGGCCAGGAGAGCAGCCTCCCCGAACATTGAGATCGCGCTGCACCTGGCCCTGCTCAACAGCGGCTACCTGCTCGCGCCCTTTCACAACATGCTTCTCGTGGCTCCGACGACCGCGGAGGCCGACGCGCTGGGCTTGGTCCATGCGTATGAGGAGATCCTTCACCGCCTGGTGGACCGCAAGGTCGCAACATGACGAATTTTCGTGCGTCCGCAGCTCCTATGAAGACAGACGTCGTGCCGGCCTTGCGCGGTGGCGACTCGCTCACGGTCTACGTCGTAGCACTTGGGACGGGGCGGAACATGCGCTGACGGCGATCAAGTTGCGATGGTCGGATAGCCGTCGTGACTTGATCAACGCGACGGTCCAGAAGCGACCTAGCTAGCTTCCAAGCACTCCGGCTGAGGTTCCCGGGCTGATTGGCTTCAAACTGCGACTCGCCGCCTGAGAAAATTATAGAGGGCTCCCGAAACAACGATGCAGAGAGCCCCGACGAGCACGGGCGCGAGCAGAAAAGACCATCCCGGCGCGGTGAGCGCGACCACGATGGGATTTGCGCCTGCGGGCGGGTGGACAGTATCGCTCACCATCATGCTCGCGATTGCAAGGCCGACGCCGATGGCGATGCCGAAGACTCCGGAGCCGAAAGCGCTGACGGCGATGAGGCCGACAGCAGCCGAGATGACGTGCCCGCCAATCACATTTCGCGGCCGCGCGAACGGACTCGCCGGAACGCCGAATACGAGAACGCAGGACGCACCGAAGGGCGGGATCAGAAGAAGCGCGACATGCGCTTCGTTTGCCGCCGCCAGGATGCCGATCGTGAGTGCGCCGCCCAGGCCGGCCAATGCCGCGTTGCGCCAGGGGCGTGAGGCAATGGCGGTGAGGACACGCCCCGCCAATCCGACGCTTTTCGGCGCATCGACACTCGCCATGGAAGCTCCCCATAGAAAAAGCGGCGGGCAGGCACCTATGGTCCCCGCCCGCCAAAGTTCCTAGCGCTTGAACTTCGCCGCTTCCTCGGAGCCCCCGGTCGCGTTGCCCGCGCTGTAGGAATGCGCGCCCACGCCCGCGAGCTTGCCACCCTGCACGATCAGGTACTCGTTGCGGATCGGCTTCCCCGCGAAATAGCACTCGAGGATTTCGCGCACGCCCGCCGCGTAACGAGTTTGGGCCGAGAGCGAGGTGCCCGAGATGTGCGGCGTCATGCCGTGATGCGGCATGGTCCGCCACGGATGGTCCTGCGGTGGTGGCTGGGGGAACCACACGTCGCCCGCGTAGCCGGCGAGCTGTCCGCTCTCGAGCGCGCGCACGATGGCGTCGCGATCACACAGCTTGCCGCGCGCCGTGTTGACGAGATAGGTGCCGCGCTTCATGAGCTTCAGCGTCTTGTCGTTGATCATGTGCTCCGTCTCGGGGTGGAGCGGGCAGTTGAGCGTCACCACATCGCAGGCGGGATACATGTCTTCCGGCGTCTTGTGATGCGTGAGGTTCAGCTCCTTCTCGACCGCCTCCGGCAGCCGGTGACGATCGGTGTAGTGAAGATGCACATCGTAAGGCTTCAGCAGGCGCAGCACGCGCAGCCCGATGCGGCCCGCGGCCACGGTGCCGACGTGCATGCCTTCAATGTCGTAGGAGCGCGCGACGCAGTCGGCGATGTTCCAGCCGCCCTTGATCACCCAGTTGTAGGACGGGATGTAGTTGCGCACGAGCGAGACCATCTGCATGACGACATGCTCGGCGACGCTGTTCGAATTGCAGTAGGTGACCTCGGCTACCGTGATTCCGCGGTCCACGGCCGCCTGCAGGTCGGTGTGATCCGAGCCGATGCCGGCCGTAACGATCATCTTGAGCTTCGGCGCCTTGGCAATGCGCGCGGCCGTCATGTAGGCGGGCCAGAACGGCTGCGAGATCACGATCTCGGCATCATGCAGCTCCTGGTCGAGCTTCGAGTTGGCGCCGTCCTTGTCGGACGTCACGACCAGCGTGTGACCCGCCCCCTCGAGATATTTTCGGAGGCCGAGCTCGCCCGAGACGCTGCCGAGAAGCTGGCCCGGCTTGAAATCGATCGCCGACGGCGTAGGCGCCGTCTGCCCGTCCGGGTATTTGGTGATCTTCGGAATGTCGTCGCGGGCGTAGGACTTGGGATAACCGTCGACCGGATCGTCATAGAGAACACATACGATCTTTGCCATGGGGTCTTCTCCTTCATGGTTTGAGCCATGAGGAAGCGCTCGGCCGGCGCGTGCCGGTCGTGGTGACGAACAGGGATGTGGAGCTCCGGGCGGACCGCGTGTCCGCTTCAGGTTGCTCCTCGCGCTTCCTCGCCGGACGTCGTCGCACCCTTCCTGGGCTTTTATCTCGGCGCGCGGACACTGGGTTTGAAGGGCGCGGAGGTCAAATTAATGCGCTTCAACACGCGATTGACCCCGTCTATGACGCGAGCTCCAGCGGGCCTTGCGCGAGCTCTGCGTCGAGATCGAGGCGCCCCGCACACGCGAGCAGCGCCCGCGCGACCGGGGACAGCGGATCGCGATCGGAAGCCACGACGCCGATCATCTGGCTGTGCACCGGCTCGACGAGATCGATCAGGGCGAGGTCCTCGCAGCCGGCGAAGATGTAGGCGAACGTATGCGGAATGATGCTCGACCAGTTTCCGGTCGATACGTGCGAGCACACCGCCAGGAACGAGTTCGTGGTGACGCTCGGCGCGAGCTCGAGCCCGATCGAATGCGCGATATTGTTGAGCACGCGCCGGTTCTGCATGCTCTCGTTCAAGAGGCAGAGGTTCTCGTTCACGGCGTCCTGCCAGGTGATCGCCTGAGAGTTGGCGCAAGGCCCCGCGCGGTTCGTCACGAACAGATAGCGCTCGCGGTAGAGCGCCATCTTGCGGGCATGCGACAACGGCTCGTTCTCGAGATAGGTCAGTCCCGCGTCGATCTCGAACCTGTCGAGCCCGCGCTGGATCTCGACCGAGGTCATCGACTGCACGTCGATCGCGACCTGCGGATACCTCGCCGAGAACGGTCCCGTGAGCCTGGCGACCGCCGGCATCGCCGCCGGAATGACGCCGAGGTGCAGCGTGCCCCTGAGGCCGCCTCGGAAGACTTCGACATCCTGCTTGAGGCTCTCGTAGTCTGCGAGGATCTGCCCCGCCCACTCGACCACGCGCTCGCCCTCGGGCGTGAGCCCCATGAAGCGCGGCTCGCGGATGACGAGGCGCATGTCGAGCTCCCGCTCGAGCGCCTTAAGACCCGACGAGAGCGTCGGCTGCGTGACATTGCACGCGTCGGCCGCACGGCCGAAGTGCCGTTCCCGCGCCAGCGCCACGAGGTATGTCATCTGGCGAATGAACATGCGATCTTCCGCAGTCTCGCTATACCCATAATCTATACTATATTAGTATTGAATATCTAGTGCGTAAATTTGGCCTCCGGGGCCGCCTCGACCTCGGCCAGGCTGTCGGCGAATTGCATTGCATTGCCGCGTCCCATGCAGAAGCTCACACCGAATCCATCCATTGTGCGCATTGTCACGATGAGAGCTGAAGGATCGCTTGCCTGCTCGATCGACCAGGAGCCGATCGGATGGGCGAACCGGTATGAGCCATCGCGATTGCGCCGCCGCATGGCGGCCTCGATCATGCTCGGTAGCGTCATGGCGAGGTTGCCGAGGTCGGTGATCTGGAATCTGAGCGACGTCGGATTGCCTGCGTCATCCACCAGGCTCAAGGTGGCTGTGCTCCCGTCCTCGCTGATGTCATAGGTCGTCAATTCTTTGACATTGATGGCCAAGGGCCTTCCCCACGCTATATTCATGTGAATATAGCATTAGTGCCATCGCTTCGGGGAAACAAGCATCAACCGGATCGAGTCGGCATGAAAAAACCGTCGACCCATTGACGGCCTCAATCGACGCGGCGCCTGCCGCCCGTTTTGCATCCCAACCTGGGGCGGGGCCGGAAGCAATGAACAGATCGATCGCTTCCGGATGAGGGTTTGCTGCAGTCCTTAGGCGCGGCTCGCAACGAGCGCTATGCCACGTCGAGCACGATGCGATAGCGCGCCTTGCCGTCGAGCAGGTGCTGGATTGCGTCGTTCACTTTCGCCATCGGGAAGTGCTCGGTCACCGGCGCGATGTTGTGGCGTGCGCAGAACTCGAGCATGAGCTGCGACGTCACCGGCGCGCCGTTGGGCGATCCCGAGATGCTGTTATGCCCCATGTGATGGGGAATGCCGCGACGGGGATCGGCTCGAGCACGGCGCCGACCACATGCAGGCGGCCCTTGGGACGCAGCGTGTTCCGCATGGCCGCCCAGTTGAGCGGCACGTTGACAGTGACGAGCAGGAGGTCGAGGGTCCCGGCCACGCGGGCCAGATCGGCATCGTTCCGCGAGTTGACCACCTTGTGCGCGCCGAGCGACCGCGCTTCGTCGGCCTTGGAATCGGTCGATGTGAAGGCCGTCACCTCGCAGCCCCACGCGTTGGCGAACTTGAGCGCCATGTGACCGAGGCCACCGATGCCGACCACGCCGACCCTGTCGGTGGGTCTGATTCCGTAGGCCCGGAACGGCGTGAACACGGTCACGCCCCCGCAGAGCAGCGGCCCCGCTTCCCTGGCATCGAGACCGTCGGGGACCGGGATTGCCCACGGCCACTGCGCGCGCACCTTGTCGGCGAAGCCGCCGTGGCGGCCGACGATGGTGCCCACGTTGGTCGGGCAGAGGTTCTGATCTCCATTGAGGCACTGCTGGCAATGCATGCAGCTCGACGCGGCCCACCCCACACCCACGCGTTGGCCGACCTTGAGCCCCTTCGCGTTCTATCCGAGCGCGGATACGCGGCCGATCACCTCATGGCCCGGCACCAGCGGATAGGCTGTGAAACCCCACTCGTTCTCCATCATGGAGGCATCGGAGTGACAGAGGCCGCAGGTCTCGACGTCGATCTCCACGTCGTCCGCGCCGAGCGGGCCCGGATCGTACTCGAACGGCTCAAGCGGCTTGCCGGCGCCGTGGGTCGCCCATGCTTTCACCATGTGATGCTCCTTTCCGACGTGTAAGCGGCGCCGACTGTGAGGTCGGCGCCGCAATCTTCATGTGACTATTCCGCGGCGCGCCCGACGCGCACGCCACACCAATATCGGTGCTAGACCGCTCGCAGAAGGCCAGTCTTCGGATGACAGTTGATGTATTCGAAGTACTGGTTCGACGCGTCGAACACCGAGACCTCATGATAGAGTGTGAGGTCCGTAAACTTGTGCACGTTGCGCATGAAGGTCACGAAGATCTGCAGATGCGTGGGGTGAGACTCGCCCCAGTGCTCGAGATGGGCGAGCGAGTTCCAGAGACTGACACCGAAGCCCTTCTCCTGCAGGTTGCCATCGTCGTCCATGTGATGGCAGTAGCGGTTGACATAGCAGCCAACGTCGAGCCCATCGTCGCGGAGAAAGTTCATGCCCTGGTGCAGCACCGGCTCGATGTCTTCGTACCAAACGCGACGTTCTTCCCCCTTCGTCCGGCTCCAGTCCTCGCCCGAGCGGATCAGCGTCAGGTTCTGATGACCGCTGATGATGACGCGCCCGCCGGCTTTCGGCTGGCCTCGCGTGACCGTGAGCTGACCAGACGGCTCCATGGTGTCGTTCTGCGACACCGGCAGGCGATCGCGCATGGAGCCCCAATAGCCGTGCTCGAAGATCGGCTGACTCATATTGCCGAAGAGAATGCTCACGCCTTCGAAAGGTCCGTAGTCGTGCGTGAAGATGGTCTCGAACTGCTCCATGCGCGGGCTCAAGACTTCGCGGAAGTAGCCGACGCCCTCGTTGAGCCGGTCGTCGGAAGCCCACCAGCCCGCGACGTCAGCGCTGTCGGTCCAAGCATGATGCGTCTTCGGATCCTTCCAGTAGGCAACGACGATAAGATTCAAAAAGCCTTCGGCGTCGACGAACTGCACCAGGTCATGACGTGCCGGACCGTCGGCAAGCTTGAGGCTGTCCCGGATTTTCTGAAAGGCGGCACAGGCCTTTCCGTGCATCGCGTCGCCCTTCGCCTGCACGCCGAAGTAAGCCATGACCATTTGTTCGACGGTCGGATCGACCAGCGCTGAGAATGCCGGATACGGCGGCTTCCACGTGTCGCTCACGCGACGGTGGCGGCTGCGGGGACACCGCAGATGGCTGGGGATTGATGAGTCTAGCGGCATTGGTCGTCCTCCCGATTTTTTTCGATATATACCATCGAATATGACGCGCCGTCGATGTCGTCGCGGCAAGCCATGCAGGCTTTCGTCGACCGTGCCGTCAGTGATCCAACGGATTGGGCCCTACAGCGGCGGACACGGGCCTGCATCGAGCCCGCGCTCTGTGGCCTACAAGAAGAATTGGCGGGAGTGGACCTGCGCGCCAGAGCAGCGTGCCCGCTGGCGTTGGGCAAATTGCCCGGTCATCGCACGCATCACTGCGTCGTCATGCCGGCGAGCTTGTCAGGGCCGATCAATCCCGCGCTGAGCGCGAGCCACACGAGATGCGCATCGTTCTCGGCCCCGATCTTCGCCTTGATGGCGTAGTGATGATTGCGCACGGTTTTCTGGCTGAGATTGAGAAGCTGCGCGATCGAGTCGCTGCTCAGTCCCGTTGCAAGCAACCGGAGAATTTCCGTCTCCCGGGGCGAGAGTTCGTCGATGGCCGGATTGGCGCCGCTCAGACGATCGGCCGCGAGCGCCTGGCAGATGTCCTCGCTCAACGCACGCCCGCCGCGCGCCACGGCCTCGACCGCCTTGACGAGATCGCCCGGCGGGCTGCTCTTCGTGATGTAGCCGCTCGCACCCGCTTCGAACGCCTTGAGGGCAAACGCCGAGCCGGCATGCATCGTGAAAATGAGGATGCGCGCATCCTTGTCCCAGTCGCGAATGCGCCGCATCGCTTCGAGTCCGCTCGCGCCCTGCAGCGTCAGGTCCATCACGACGACATCGGGCTTGTGGCTCTTGTAGGCGAGATAGGCCTGCGCCACGTCCTCCGCTTCCGCGCAGACGGAGAATTGCGGCCGCATCTCGAGCAGCCGCCGATAACCCTCGCGCACCACCGGATGGTCGTCGACCAGCAGGATGGAAACGCCGCCGCTCATGCAGCGGCCCCCGAAAACCCGATCGGCACGATGGCATGAATGCGAAGCCCACGCGGCGCGTTGCCGATCGAGAGCGCACCGCCGATACCCGCAAGCCGCTCGCGAATGCCGAGGATGCCGTGGCCGGAGGACGTGCGCACGCGGCTGGCGTCACCGCCGCCATCGTCCTCGATCGTAAGTGCCACGTGCGGCGCCTGTTCCGCCACATGCTCGAGCCGCACGTTCACCTCCGTCGGGCGCCCGTGCTTGGACGCATTCGTCAGGCACTCCTGCACGATGCGATAGAGGTCGACGGCGATACGCTTGTGCAGGTCGGCAAGGCGCCCCGACATATGCAGCTTGAACACCGTGCCGGTGTTCGACTGGGCGTTGAAGTCGTTGATGAGCTGTCGGAGGCTCGCTTCCAGACCCACCTCCTCGATGCTTTGCGACCTGAGCCGCACCAGCGTCGACCGCAGCGCGTCCATCATCTGCATCTGCGCCTTGGAGATGGCGCGCGCGTCCTTGGCGATGTCCGGCCGGTCGGCGGGCGCTCCGCTCTCTATCACGGTCGCGAGCGCCGAGGTCGCGGCCAGTGCCTGGCCGAATTCGTCGTGCAGATCGCGCGCCAGCGAGCGCCGCTCCTCCTCCTGCACCTGGAAAAGGCGGTTGGTCAGGGCCAGCCGCTCGAGGTTGGTCTGCCGCAGCCGCGCAGCAAGCCGATTCACGGCGTTGGCGATGTGGTTGAACTCGGTGCTCCGGAACCTGGAAAGCCTGAGCGAGAGCTGCCCATCCTCGAGCCGGCGCAAGGCGTCTATGATGGCCCGCGCCGGCAGGAGCGCGTGCCCGATCATGATCGCTGCCAGGATGGCGATGGCACCCGCCATCATCACCGCGACCTCGACCACCGTCGAAACTTCGCGCCAGGCCCTACGAAGTGCCCCGTCCGGGTCCACGCTTGTCGCGACCACGCCTGCGGCAGTGTCGCGAATGGAAAGGGGTTGTCGGATCGTCTCATGGGAGCCGAGAAGGGCGAGGTAGGTGGCGGCGAACCATTGCGGCGCTGGCGGACCGAGCACCTCCACCTGACTGCACAGCATCTGCTGATCGGAACCTGGAGGCGCGAAGGTAACGCAAACGCCCGGAGACACGATGCTCTGCGTTTCGAGCGAGCGCCAGTCCGGCAGCGGTAGCAGCGTTCCGCGCTCCATGCCATTGCGCCACAGCAGGCGTTGCCAATAGAGGCTCTGGAGGTGCTGGTTCACCCGCGTACTAGTCGCCGAGATATCGCTCTCGATGGAGCGATGCGCATCGAAAATCAGGCACCCGATGGCAACGACGAGGCAAAGGAGCACTACGGCCATCAAACGCAGCACGAGCAAGGTCAGAAGTCGCATGGTCTCCCCTCCGACGGTTGGTGGAGTTTGGCATATCCGCGTGAGAATGAAACCGGCGGGTTGGATCGTCGGGCAAATTGCCCGGAAGGGCTCTATTGGGTCGGGAGCTTGGTGGTCATGATCGGCGTGATCACGCCATTCACGTGGTAGTCGTGGCACAGGAGGCAGTCCTGGCGCGCCATGCCCGTGGTGTGGCAGCTCTGGCAGAGCTTCTTCTTCACTTCACCGAAGTTTGACGTGAAGACTTGCGGGTTGCCCTGCTCGTAGCTCTTCAGATACGGCCGCTCTTTCTCGAGGCTGTGGCAGGTCAGGCAACCGCGATCCTCCATGATGCCGAAGTGCGGCTCGTGGACAAACTTGGTGAAGCGTCCCTGCTTGGTGCGAACGGACGGGGGCGCGAAATTGACGAGCCGCCCCTTGCCCGCGATGTCGTCGATGCTGTGGCATTTCGTGCACGAGCCTTGCGCGTCCTTGCCGGTCAAGACGTCGAAGACGGCTGTCACGGGGCCCGCGCCGCCCTTCGGTGCCTGGGGTCCGGTGAGATAGAGCCAGGAGTAGACGAACTTGTCCTTGTGGCCCACGGGCCGGTAGTAGATGGCGAAATCCTGCCGGTACCAGCCGCCGTACTCAGCCCAGCTCTCGGGATCGACGTCGCTTTCGATGGCAACGACGGGTGCCGGGGCGCGTGGCTGGGCCTCCGTCGCCGGCTGAGCGGCTCCGGCCGCAGCGTCAGAGCCAGAGGGTCCGGCTTGAGGTCCGGCACTGTCGGGCTTGCGCTCCGCCACTCCGCCTCCGCCTTGAGAGGGCGCTGCTGCCGGCGCGGCTCCCTTGGCTTCAATAGCGCGCAGCTCTTCCGGCGTGGGGGAGAGCAGATCGTCGGTTTGCTCGCCCGACTGAGCCTGAGGCTGCTCGCTGGCTTGAGGTGGACCGCCGGCATCGCGTGGAGCATTCGCGGCATCTGGCGCTGCCGCTCCTTCGGGCTGATTCGTGTTTCCCGCGTCGGGCTCGCTTGCGGCTGGCCGGCCGCCGCGATCGCTGTCGTCCTCCCGGTTGGACTGCGGCGGCTTGTTGCGGCCATCCATCATGCGCGGCGTACCGCTCGGCAGGAGCCACTTCTTCTTGATCGGCCCGTCGCCGCCTTCGACCGGGGCGCCGTCCTCGGGCCCGGCCTGCGTGGTGTAGGTCTTGACGGACGAGCCCTCGGGTTGGACGGCCTGGCCATCCACGGCTTCCGGGCTCGGCGCTGGGTTGGCCCCTGCCTCGGTGCCTGGCGGACTCGCGGGCGCCGACGATCCTTCCAATCGCGACTCCGTCGTCACCGTGTTCCAGCCGCCTCCATCGTTTTGCTCGGGTTCCTCGGTCGCCGGCGGTCGTGCCGCCATCTCCGTCGCGAGATTGGGAAGCCACTGCTGCTGGGCGCTCACGACGACGTCGCGCGGGATGCTCGCGGTCAGGTCGGCGACGAGGTTGGGTGCGAGCTTGGCGCCGCCGCCGATATTGAGGTTGCCGAGCACGTCGGAGGCCTTGCCCTTGATCAGCGCATGGAGCAGTCCCTTGACCTCCCAGGCCAAGGCCGTCACTGCCTTGATCTCGGCGTCGCTCGCGTTGGAGAGATCCTGCAGGTTCAGGCTGTCCACGGTCTTGATCAACGCGCGGCCTTTCTTCGTGCGGCTGATCATCACCTTCATGAAGGGCGTGAGCTCGGCGTCCGCGGAGTCCTGCCACTCGCCGATGGCGGCGTTCTTCTTCTTCAGCGTTCGCGTGTCGAGGCCGGGCAGGCTCAGGAAGGCGATGCCCTTCGGTCCGCTCGCCCGCTCCTTGCCAACGATCTGATCAAGATGGCAGCCACTGCAGGTCTTCTCGAACGGTGCCACCGCCATGACGCGTTTGTCCGCGCGGCTGTCGTGGCAGGTCGAGCAGGTGTCCGGGATGCGCCGCGCCGGGTCCTTCTTCACCACCTCCGGGTAGTGCTTGCCGAAGTGGCCGGCGTGATCGAAGACAATCCGCGTGCGCCGCTTGAACGGGAAGCTCTCGAATTTGGGATGGCGGCCGTCGAAGCTGTCGAACTGCACGACGTGGCACGAGCGGCACTGCTCGTTGGAAATCCTGCTCAGGTTGAAGTTGACGCCCTGATGGTCCTGGTGACAGGTCGCGCAAAAGAGCCCGCGCTCCTCGATGGCATGGGTCGGGAAGGCGATGCTTTGCGCGCGGGCCGACGGCGGCGCCTCGATCTGAGACGCGATCTTGGTCAGCCGCAGCGTGCTCGCCTCCAGCACGTCGGCGGAAGCACCGTGCGCATTGAAGGCGGTGTCAGGCATCTTGTGGCAGGTGAGGCAAGCCTTGCTGTCGGCCTCCGGGTCGCCGGCGACGAGACCGTGGACAAAGCTCAGCTTCCCGGTGCCGCTCTTGGTGTGGCAGGCGCTGCATTTCTCGATCGCGCCATGTGCGCTCGCGAGAGGCCCCGGCATCAGCATGCGTGTGCCTTTGGTGAGCAGGAAGGCCGCGACCACGCAGACGAAGGTGGCGATGGCGAGCATCACCGCCAAGCGGTCGCGCCGCGCGGCGATGCCTGCCTGGCCCTCGGCCTGCGGTGGCCAAATCACGTCGATCCATGGCGGCCGCCGCATCACCAGGCCCCCGACGAGAACGAATAGGCGATGAGGACGTGCAGAACGGAGAGCACGATCAGCCCGTAGGTGACGGGCACATGCACGAACAGCCAGGCCTTGGTGAGCGCGAGATAAACGCGTGCGAAGTCGAGCTGGTCCTTTTCGATCACCAGGTCCTTGATGACGGCAAGCTTCTCCTGGCCCTGCTTGTCGACGTAGCGCGACAGGGTGTTGATCTCGTCGATGAGGCGCTTCAGCGGGCGTTGCGAGCCGGTGAGGTGGGCGGCGAGATTGCGCGGCCCGTCGAAGAAGTCGCGGAGGTGGGCGGTGTGGAGGTCCATGATCCAGGCGTCATGGGGGAGCCCCGGCAACGCGATGTCGGCGGCGGCGGGATCGGTCGTGGCAACGATGCCCTGGACCTCGCGCGCGAGATCGGCGCGCAAGCTCGGGATGCGGTCGTAGCTGATGCTCTCGTCGATCAGGCGCTTCGATTTCAGGGACCAGGACAGGTAGGTGCCGAAGACGCCGCTCAGCGTCACGAGCACGAAGCCGGCCCACAACGCCCATTCGAAACCGGTATCGGGGAAGGCAAAGTCCGAATGCGAAATGAAGGCGGCGATCAGCACATAGCCGAGAAAGACATGCACCTTGCGCCAGCGCATGGCGGCTTTCGGCGTAAGGCTGGCCGACTTGATGGCGATATGAAAATAAAGCTGCACGGCCATGCCGACGGCCAGCACCCAGCCGTCGAGGTAGCGCGGGTCGCGCAGCCCGTTGCCGTAGATCCAGACGAGCCAGATGAAGGCCGCGGACACGGCCGCGATCAGGAGCGCCTGAGCCAGCAGACTGTTCGAGTTTCTCGCCGGTCGTGCCCCGATGGAGTCAGGTGTCACGGCAGCCCCCCATAAACCTACGTATCGCGGTGGCCCTGCCTCAGCACGCACCTCGGGTTGTCGTCGTTGGCGGCCCGGCTGGGATCAGCTCGCCGGTTTTCTGGCCGTGCCCTTGTATTTGTCGGGCCCCGGAATGAAGCTGTCGAGTCCACTCATCGTGCTGCCGTCGTATTTCTCGGTTATCTGCACAAGCTGCCGGGAGATGCCGTCGGCGGCGGCGGTGAGGCGGCCACTGTTGTTGAGCCTAAGCCCGGCGGAGTGGGAAAGTTTGACGATCTCGGCGATTTCCGGCACGCCCGGCACTGCTTTTGCCACCTCATCGAGCCGCTTTCGGGCGCGGTCGGCGCGTTTGGCCATCTCGAAGGCGTAAAGCCACCTGACCTTCGCCTTGCCAATCCCGCGCAGCGCGGTCTCGAGGTCGACGCCGAGTCCGATGAGATAGAGCATGCGCATGCGCTGGGCGCTTGCCACCGCGTTTTCCCGGCCCTTGGTGTACCAGGTGTTATGGCGCACCTCGCCCTGCGTCCAGGACACCAGCTCGAAGTCGCTCCCGGCCCGGTGGCCGCCCTTGTTGACGAGATCCTCTTCAGGCACGACGTGGCAGGTGAAGCAGTTCTTTGCCAACAGGTAGAACGAGCGCGGCCTGATCATCCCCTTGGCATCGGCTTGCTGCCAGCGCACCTTCTCCTCGGCCTTGGTCTCGAAGAGGGGAGTCTTGCCGCTCCAGCTGCTGTGGACCTTGATCCAATCCTGTGAGGCGCTGTGACAGGACTCGCAGGAAATGCCCGCGATCGGCTCCTCCCGGTTGTTCTTCTGCTGCACGGTGAAATGGCACGAGCGGCAGAGACTTTCCTGCCTGATGCGCCGCACACCCAGCTTGTCGGCGATCTCGTCGGCCTTGGTGCTGCGCGGCATCTCGCGGTAGGTCTTGAAATGGTGCGAGGCCTTCCACGCCTCGACCTCCTCCTTGTGACACTCGCCGCAGGCGTTCGGGCCCATGGTCTTGGCCGCATCGGACGCATTGAGGCTCGTCGCCGCCGAGCCGAGAAGGACCAGCAAGCCGCAGAGACAAAACACGGTCGACCGGAGCGTGGCCGCAGGCCCGAACGCGATCGACGGAAGGCTATGCACTCCTAGGACCCTTATGACGCCTCACCCTTCGCTAGCATCGGCCATCCTGTAGGCCCGCGCGGGCTGTTGCGCGCCGGCGCGGGAGCGAATGGGCGCGGTCTCGGCCGGGCGCAGGCCTGAGGGCACGGGGAGCCAGCCCATCGCGCGGGTGAGCACGCTTTTCTCGAGCGCGCCGTCGGTTGCCGGGAGGAACGGATCGGCATGGCAGGCGGCGCCACTCATGGCCGCGATCGACTTTATCGAGTCGACCATGCCCGGCGCGCCGCAGGCGTAGACCACATCGGTCGGCAGGAGAGGCGGAAGATAATCGGTGGGCCGGCCCGGCAAGACCGCCTTGGCGGAGGTCTGCGGTGTGCTGCACGCAGCCACCACGCGAACGTTGGGGAAGCGGACGAGACGCGCGAGCGCCGTGCCCATGTAGAGCGCGCCGAGCGTGCGGCCGCCTGCGATGACCATGATGATGCGCTCGGGGTTCTCGCGCAGCGCCGCGACCGCGATCGACCAGATCGGCGCGAAGCCGGTATTGGTGGCGACGAGAATGAGCCGGCTCATCTGGTTCGGTCGGAAGTGCGCGGAGCCGTAGGGCCCGATCAGCTTTACGCGGTGTCCCAGCTTGATGCTGTTTCCAAGCGAGGATGTGACGCGCCCGTCCTTCATGCGCCGCACATGGAACCAGACCGTGCCGGCTGCCGGATTGCTGGCCAGCGGATGCGTGATGCTGAAGGGGCGGCTCGGATAGCCCTTGAAGCGCACCTGCACGTATTGCCCGGCATGGTAGGGCAGTGCGCGGTCCGTCCTGATGCCGACCTCCATCACATCGGGCGACAGGGGACGCAGCGAATTCAGCACGCCATCGACGGTGCGAATGCCCGAGGCTTCCCTTTTCTCCACCACGACGTCGCCGGCGATCCGGCATTGGCACGCGTGGACGACGCCCGGCTCGGCACCCTCGCCGCCTTGAACTTTTCCGGACACCAGACGCACGCAACAGGTGCCGCAGTGGCCGGCGCGGCAGTCATAGGGGAGGTCGACGCCGTTGCCGAGCGCCGCGTCCAACAAGAGCTCGCCGCGGCGTGCGAGGAAGCTCGTCCCGTTGATCGTGATCTGGTGACTTCTCGCCATTCGTTCGCCCCGCTCAGCAAATTGATGCCTGACCAAAAACCCTTCAAAAATGGCTGGCAAAAGGCGCTGGGGCGGAGAATTGCAGCCAAGTTCGCGCTGAGAAACCGGCGCCAAACCCGATATAACGGCTGACCCCCACCAAATATTCCGTACCGGTCGCGCAGCGCATGCGAGCGGGTGATTTCTCAAGAGGTTGCGTTGCGAGGGGTTTCGCACGCGTCGGGCTATCATCTTGAAAGATCGCGCGTCTCAGACGGGCTTGGTGCGAATGAACCATGGGGTGCCGATCGTGCCCAAAATCTGGTGAGCAATCTGCTCGATTCCTGGCTTTCAAAAACGAGCATTTCCTGTTCTGGACTCAGCAAAAAAATGTCCCGAGCGCCGGAATTATTTCGTGACGATGCTCTTCGCATTTGGCCACATCACGGCCCCTTTTTGAAAGGCACTTTCGCCCGCATTAATCCCGAGCAGCGTGGGTGACGCCGTGTTCGTGTCAACGATGCCGTCGGGATACCGCCTTTTGAATCCCAGCAAGAGCGCAAGGCGATGAACGGAAAAACCCGCGTTTCAACGACGATTTCATGTGTTTTCGCGAGTGCTTTGCTCGTGCACGTGGCGGCTCTCGGGGGCAGCGCGGTCGCGGGCGAAAGCGAAGCCGGCAGTGCCCGGGCCGCGCCGGGCGACCGCGTGTTGAGGCTCGCGGAGAACGATGCGCCGGCCGCGGTCAGCGATGCGAACGCCGCGCTCGAGGCGCTCATCAAGGAGGATGAGGCGAAGCGAGCGCGTGCGGCAAAAGCACCCAAAAAGGCAGAAAGCGCGAACGGCAAGTCCTACCTGGGCGCGGGAGAGCAAGATCTTCCTCCCGCGGCGGCAGCAGGAGGCCACGGAGAAGTCTCCATCCTCAATGCCGCTGCGAAAGCGTCGCAAGGCACGGAAGCGCCGATTCCGGCTGTCGACGAGGAGACGCTTTCGCTCTATCCCACCGCCGCGCAATGCGGCGAATGCCACAAGCAGATTTACGAGGAGTGGTCGTCGTCGCAGCATGCCTACGCGTCGATCTCGCCTATGTTTCACAAGTTCGAGCAGAAGTTTCAGGAGCTGACCCAAGGCACGGTCGGGACGTTCTGCGTGCGTTGCCACCAGCAGGTCGGCACGCAGCTCGGAGAAAAGCGCGAGACGCCGCTTTGGGAGCGCAGCCTGATCTCACGCGAGGGCGTGTCCTGCATCACCTGCCACCGCGTCAAGGAGCAGTACGGCAAGGTCAACGGCGAGCGCAGGGTCGAGCCGGGCAAGATTTACGAGCCGGTCTACGGCAGCGGCGACAAGAGCGTCATCAAGGACGTGCTCGCGGCGAAGGACACCTATTCCGTCAAGACCAGCAAGGACGGGCGCGGCAACGATATCCACGAGGGCATGATCACCAACGACCAGATCACCAAGTCGGAGTTCTGCGTGTCCTGCCATCAGGTGGCGGTCAACCTCGGCATCAAGCTCGAGATCGTCTGGGACCAGTATCGTGACAGCCCGGCGCGCAAGGCCGGCACCACGTGCCAGGACTGCCACATGGGCAAGGTACCCGGAAAGCCGGACGGCTATGCAACGGCGCCGTCGGCCATTGTCGGCGGCAAGGAGATTAACCCGGGCCGCAAGCACGCCAATCACAGCTTCATCGGGCCCGGCTATTCGATCGCGCACCCCGGCATCTTCCCGCACAACGTGAAGGCGCAGGCCATCAGCATCAAGGATTGGCTCGAGTTCGACTGGCGCGCCGGCTGGGGCACGAGCGATTTCGAGGACCAGGTCGCGAAGGGCAAGGTCAAGGTCGACTTCCCGAAACGCTGGGCCGACGCGCTCGACCGCGAGGACGCACGCGAGATTCTCGAGGAGAACCTGGCGAAGCTCGACGAGCGTGACGAAATCCGCCGCCAGGTGATGGAGAACAGCAGCCACGTCGACGGACCCTTCATCGAGGGTGCGCCGAGCGTCGGCCGGGATCTGGCGTTTTCCTTCAAGATCAAGAACACCAACACGGGGCACAACTTGCCCTCCGGGTCGCTGGGTGCACAGCCGCAGCTCTGGGCGAACGTCGCCCTTCTCGATCCGGACGGCAAAAACGTCTGGGAGTCGGGCTACGTCGACAGCAACGGCGACATGGCCGACCTGCACAGCCTGGACGTCGCGGCCGGCCGCATCGAAACCGACCAGCAGCTCGTGAATTTCCAGACCAAGTTCTTGACCACCAACGTCAAGGGCACGGATCGCGAAATGTACCTGCCGGTCAATTTCGACGTCGACCCCTTGCCGCATTTGCGGCCACCGGGCGTGCCGACCACGGTCCTCAACCATCCGCCGCTCGTGCGCATGGAGAACCATTCGCTGATGCCGCTCGGCGAGAAGCTCGCGCGGTACACGGTGCCGGGCCGCCTGATCACGAAGCCCGGCAAGTATCGCCTCGCCTTCCGCATGCGCAGCCGCGCTGAGCCGATCTACTTCATGCGCTTCGTCGGCGCGACCAAGGACATGGAGCAGAGCATGAACGAGCGCATCATGAACTTCCACGCCTTCGCCGTGGAGCTCGAGGTTGGCGGATAACGCCGAGACGCAAGGGTCGCGCGCTTCGGCGCGCCGCCCATTCTTGCTCCAAGTACAAAGTCACGGGGTGGGGGCCTTCGAATGATCTTTAAAGCATATCGCGCCAGGACGACGACCGCGGCGTTTGCGCTGGCAGCCGGCGGCTCGCTCTTGACGCTTGGGATGATGGGTGGCCCTGCGGCGGGCCAAGGTCTCAGCGCCATGCCGGAGAGCGGCTGGTCGACGGATGTGTCGCCGGCCATCTCGTGGGGCGATGCTGCCGTGACGCGCGCCGAGCCGCAGTATCTCGGGGCGCCCGCCGACGAGAAGAGCGCCAGCGCCAAGGAGGACGCTTGGGCTGCGCAGGCCGACAAGATCGACACGGAGAAGTCCATCGACAATGCGAACCTGCAGGCGAAACCGGACCCTCAGGACGTGCAGGACAAGGCCGAACCAAAAAAGAAAGCGGACTCAGAGAAGAAGGACGTCAAGGTCGCCGAGGCAAAGGACGACCCCTTCAGGTCCGATCCGGCGTACGGCGTCGACTACAGCGCGGAGGGTCAGGTCGACATCTACGGCGCGAAGAGCGAGGTCGATCCGCCGCGCCCGCCGATCGAGATCGGCCGCCAGCAGTACACCTCCGGCGCCTATGACGAGAGCGGGACCTTTCTCGGCGAGAAGAATCCGTTGCTGCCCGGTCTTGCCGTCTACGGAGACTGGCGTACGGCGGTCGCCTACAACAACTTCAACAACAAGGACATCGCTCAGATCGCGACCCGGCTCAACCTCGATGTCGACTTCAAGATTACCGGCACGGAGCGTATCCACGCCTTCTTCACGCCCATCACGAACAACAACAGTTTCACACGCTACGAGTTCGGCGGGAGCGACGGAAACAACAGGTTCAACGACGAGTTCGACCTCAATCCGCAGACGCTGTTCTTCGAGGGTGACCTCGGCTCGCTCTATACCGGTTTCTCTGGCAACGAGGCGTCCTTCGACCTGCCCTTCACCGTCGGCCTCTTCCCGCTGTTCCTACAGAACGGCATCTGGGCCAACGACGCGATTCTCGGCGGTGCGGTGAGCCTTCCGGCGAAGAACTCGGCGGCGCTTGGGCTGGCAAACTTCGACGTCACCTTCTTTGCCGCGTTCGACAACGTCGACAACGTGGGCATCATCGGCAGCGACAGCCACGTCGCCAACCTCTACGGCGTCACGGCCTTCATCGACGCCTACGACGGCTATATCGAAGCCGGCTATGCCGCGATCGACGGCTACGACGAGCGGGAAGGCCTGTTGACGCACTTCCTGACCGCCTCCTACAGCCGGCGCTACGCCCACACGCTCTCGAACTCGACGCGCGTGTTCGCGAACTTCGGCGACGATCCGGACGGGAACGACGAAGGTTTCGCCATCATTTCCGAGAACAGCCTGATCTCGGGCCTGCCGAGCACGCTGCTGCCTTATGCCAATGTGTTCGTGGGCTTCGGCAATCCGACGCCCCTGGTCGACGGCAATGGCGCGGGCATCCTGAAGAACGTCGGCATCAACTTCGAGACCGACGCGCTCACGGGCTATCCGAAAATGGACGACAGCGCCTCCAGCGCCTTCGGCGGCGCGCTCGGCCTGCAGTATCTCTTCAATCTCGACCAGCAGCTCGTGTTCGAGGTCGCCATGGTGCAGCCGTTCGAGAATGATGGGATCGGCGCCAAGGATTCGCAGTATGGCTTCGGCGTGCGCTATCAGGTTCCGATCGATCGGGCCTGGCTGTTCCGCGCCGACGCCACCTACCAGATCCAAGAAGGCTCCGACGAGGACAACTTCGGCATCCGCACCGAGGTGCGCAGAAAATTCTGACCGACCGGCCAAGCGAGGTGATCTTATGAGACGTCGCATCCTATTCGCATCGAGCCTCGCGGCGGGCGTGCTGGCGGTCGGGCTCCTCGGCATCGCGCCGGCAGCGGATACCGCGTCGGCGGCGGCCAAGAAGCGTGACAGCTCGAGGAGCTATGTGCTCGAGAGCCGGCGCCGGTACAAGAGGCCGCGCACGCAGAAAATCCCTCTGCCTGTCGGCCCTGCCTACACGTACTACGACTATCCCTACTACTACGCCCGCGGCCACTATCCGACGCATATCGGGGGCTATGTCTACTACTACCCGCCGGGCGTCTACAGCTATGGACCAACTCGCCGCCACAAGGCGCGCCGGTAATGATCGGGAGGTGTGACCGATGACCTCGATGTATCTCGGTTGGCTGCTCGTCGCCTCGTCGATCGCCGTGTCGGCGCTGGCTATCCGTCACCTGCAGTCGGGTGGCTCACAACGCAAGCAATTCAATCTGGACGCGTACATGGATCGTCTCTCGCAGATGCCGTCATCAAGCTCGGCGCAGAACCGCGCCGCTCCAGGGACTGGGGTGGTGTTGCTCGCATCAAGCGTGGCCTTCCTGCTCGTTGTGGGAGTTGGAGCCGCCACGTCGTACAATCGCGGGTATGCCGGCGGGGAGGAGGGTCCGGCATCGGGTGCGGCTGCGCATGCGAGCGCGGACGGCGCCGTTCTGGCAGGCCTCGAGGATTATGCGGCCAAGCTCGATCCCGGCGACGCGGCGCCTGCCACTTCGGGAGACGACCTGCTGCCGGACGTGAACACGATGATCGGGCGGCTCGAAGCCCGACTCAAGACCAACCCGCAGGACGGCAACGGCTGGCGAATGCTCGGCTGGTCCTATTTCAACACGGAACGCTATGACGAGGCGGCCGCCGCCTATGCGAAAGCGATGGAGCTCGATCCAAGCTCCACCGAGCTCCAGCGTGCGCACGAGGAGGCCAAGGCGAAGGCCGCCGGAGGCGGCGCTCCCGCAGCGGCGTCGGCCCCGCATTCCCCGCACCCCGGGCTCGCCGACAATCCCGTGGTTTCGACGCCTGGAAGCGGGCCGTCGGTGGCCGCGGTGCCGCATGAGGCCAATCCCGCAATCCGCGCCATGGTCGACGGTCTCGCCAAGCGCCTCGAAAGCTCGCCGCGCGACGTCGACGGCTGGACGCGCCTCATGCGATCTCGCGTGGTGCTCGGCGAGAAAGCTGTGGCGGAGGAGGCGTGCCGCAAGGCGCTCGACGTGTTCAGGGACGATGCGGCCGCACTGGGTCAGATCAAAGCCGCGGCGGCCGATCTCGGCCTCAAGGCCGAGTGACGTGCAGGCATCGCAGGAGGTTTGGCATGGATGTTGAGCGCTTGCTGCGGCAGCGGCTCGAAAGCCTTCGTCGCGAAGGCCGGTACCGTGTCTTCGCCGATGTGATGCGCCGGCGGGGGGGATTTCCCGTGGCGGATCATTTCGCGGCCGACGGCCCGCGCGAGGTCACGGTCTGGTGCTCGAACGACTACCTCGGCATGGGGCAGCATCCCAAGGTCGTGGCGGCCATGCACGAGGCGATCGATGCGGTCGGCGCGGGCTCGGGCGGCACGCGCAACATCTCGGGCACCACGCATTACCACGTCGAGCTCGAGGCGGAGCTCGCGGACCTGCACGGCAAGGAGCAGGCGCTGCTGTTCACCTCCGCCTTCGTCGCCAACGAGGCCGCGCTGTCGACGCTCGCGAAATTGCTGCCGGGCTGCATCATCTTCTCGGACGAGAAGAACCACGCCTCGATGATCGAGGGCATCCGGCATGGGTCGTGCGAGAAGCGCATCTTCCGCCACAACGATCTCTCGGACCTCGAGGCGAAGCTTAAGCAGGTGCCTCACGACGCGCCGAAGATCATCGCTTTCGAGAGCGTCTACTCGATGGACGGGCACATCGCGCCGATCGGGGCGATCTGCGATCTCGCGGAGAAGTACGGGGCGCTGACCTATCTCGACGAGGTGCATGCGGTCGGGCTCTACGGCCCGCGCGGCGGCGGCATCGCCGAGCGCGACGGCGTCATGCATCGCGTCGACGTCATCAACGGCACGCTGGCCAAGGGCTTCGGCGTGATGGGCGGCTACATCGCGGGCACGCGCGACCTCTGCGACGCGATCCGCTCGTTCGCGCCGGGCTTCATCTTCACCACCTCGCTTGCGCCGGCCATCGCCGCCGGCGCGCTGGCCTCGATCCGTCATCTCAA